>Ga0315271_10000234_pt1 | contig 28676 bp, 23 predicted proteins | sample C3_top_MG_FD_204664 | JGI IMG/M metagenome (GOLD analysis project Ga0315271, IMG submission 204664) | Sediment microbial communities from Yellowstone Lake, YNP, Wyoming, USA - C3_top | ecosystem: Environmental > Aquatic > Freshwater > Lake > Sediment | place: USA: Wyoming | collected 2017-08-01
ATAACTTTCTCCCTTCCGCACTGCGTCGTGCCCTTGGATGCGGACTTCCCGCCCGGATACCGCGGTGACCGTGCACAAACGACACCTCAAAACCTTACAATCAGGTTATGAGTGCAGGTGTCGCCAATGAATTGGAAGCAAGCCCCATCGACCCGGTCAAGGTCGGTTCGGCGACCGTTTCAATTTATTTCGCTCCGACCACCATCAAGGTGCCCGCCAAAAAAGTCGAGGGGACCGAACCCGCCGCAGACGCTGCGGCTTTCACCCTGAAGACCTACCCCTCCTACATCATCTCGTATTACGAGGGATCGGTGCGGATGCTGCGCCGGCGCAACACGCTCGAGAAGGCCAGAAAATATGCGAAGGAAGTTGCCACCCGTTTGAACCGGGACGGCGCCCGCGCCGAGTTTCTCACCGACCGGGATCGCCGCATTTACACGCTGGCCCAGGCTGCAGCAAAAGCCACTGGCCTGGAGGTGGACGAAGTTTGTCGCCGACAACTTGAGCTGCAGCGCCGGCTCAAGAGCGGCACACCGGAAGAGGCGGTGGATTTTATGAATGACCACGGCCAGCGCGTCCAACTCGGCGTCACCACCGGCGCGGTGTATATCGAATACCTGGCCCATATAGAAAAACGCGGTGCCGGTGATTATCATCTGCGGGACATCAAGCGTTACGTCGGCGGCTTTGTCGAAACCCAGCCCGGCGTCCTCAGCCAGATTCAGACGGCAGCCATTGATTCTTTTCTCGGGGCATTAGGTGGCAAGGACCGGAATAAGAACAATCATCGCGATGCCATCATCGCCTATTTCAGTTTTGCCCAGGACAAAGGATTTTTGCCGACGGGGCTCGCGCATGCCGCCACCGCCACCACCGAGTATCGCGCGGCGCGGCAGAAGATCACCACGGAGGCCCAGGCCATTGACCTGATGCAACCGAATGACATCTATTCCCCGGCGGAAATGCGACTGATCCTAGCGGCTGCTGACGACGACGGCCCGCTCCGGGCCACACTGGAGATCAAGGCGTTCTCCGGAGTGCGAACCGAGGAGATCGTCCGGCTGTGGTGGGTCATGATGGCGGAAAAAGAAAAGTGCATCCGGGTCCCGGATGCTGTGGGCAAAATTGATGCGCGCCGGGTGCCCCTGCTCCCGAACCTGGAAAAGCGGATCGCGGCCCATTCCTCCGAGTTGAAGCGGGACCGCGTCGCAGCGGACTGGAAATCAGCCAACTCGCTGTACCACGCCTGGCAGCGCGTCTGCAAGAAGGCCGGTGTCCCCTATCGCCGCAATGCCTTTCGAAACAGTTATTTCACCTACCGGCTCGTGATCCTCGGGGCTGGGGAGATCAAAACGGTTGCCGAGGAGGGAGGAACCAGCCCCAAGATGCTCAAGAAGGATTACCTGTCGCGGGCACCGATTTCCCTCGCCACTGCCGAGGAGTGGTTTGCGCTGTGACTCCGAGCCTAAACGGCCTTGCAATGTCAGCGACGGCTCCTCGCAGCTATCCAACCTTCTGATCCGAAATCACTATAACGTCTGGATTCATTGGAGAAAACAGCGGTTGTATTGGGCTTTTTTGCATGTTCGGCAGTAGGCGGCAGTAGGCGGCTGCCGAGGAGAAGCATAAAATCAGGTACCGATTGCGTTCGACGATCCCATGCTCTCTGGCTCCGGATTTGGAACGCTGCTGTGGCGAACATACCGTGGCGGGATGATACGACCGTGGTTCAAATGCTGACTTCACAAAAACAGCGGAGCAGAGCAGCGAAGGAAAGGGAAATAGAATCCGATGTGCCGGATCACCTACGCAAAACGCTACAAAAACAGAAATCTGCCTTTATAGCATCACCTCCCTGTCACCCTTTCTATTCTGAGGTGAACAGTGCTGAACCAAGTCGATTCTCGGTCTCCATTCCGACAATTAACCTTCGACTGTTGGCCCACCCCTCCAGATCCTCCCTCTCTGCGCGACGACATCACACGATGTTCGCCAACTAACGGGTCAAAGTCCTAACAAGGCGAGGCTCCAGCCGCATTCGAGTCCCCTTCTGGCTGCGGCTGGATTGCCAACCTAGCGATTCGACCGTCGAATTCCTGCTGCCCGCTGGCGGAGCATCCCCGCAATTCCCGTTCCGGTTGTCTGGACTGGCATCGTTATCGGACGCTGATCCCTTGCTCGGAAGTAATCACAGACTTCGCCCCAATCGAATCTCACCGTTCGTCCAATTTTACGAAATGGGATCAGACCCTTGGCCATCCACGAGTCGATCGTCCGCGACGTCACTTGCATCCTGGCCGCAACTTCTGTTTTGGTTAGATATCCGCTGACACTTTGAAGTCCGTCTTTCATTCTGTCTATTTCGGTAATGCGCGCATCAATACATAATAGTAAGCCACGGTCGGTTTGAGGTTAGGTACGGTCCTCTAGTCCCGAAAGCGCTTCGCTGATGAAGCGTTTGTGCTTTGTAGACGGTAACCGCACGCCCCGCTCACTCACGCCCGTGGGTGTTGGAGCGAGTGAAGGGATTCGAATCCATCCGGGACCACCGGCCAGTTTCCGCTGAAACTGGCGTATTTATGCATGTTTCAACGAGTAACATACGAAATGATTTTTGGCCAGCACGAAGCAAAAACATGTTTTCGCGAAGCAAGTTTGTCATACCGGATCATACAATTAGCGATCTGTTTGCCGTTCAATTTTGCTGCCCCGCCTGACATACAGAAACTGGCATCGCTCTCACGCTCAACGTGACCAGAAGGTCCGGCTCGCGATAATTCCTCCACTTCCGACGCTGCCGGCAAGATGCTGCAGGACCGCGAAAACCGGTGGTGAATTTGGTTGAGGAGACATCATCAGGGCAAGCTTCTATACAACTGCGGATTGTTGTTACGAGAGCGAGCCAAGCTCTTTCAAAGAGAATCTCCGCGAGCACCGTCAATGTTCACTGAACGCTTTTGAACCGGCACAGATCACTTGTGAGCGGACGGTGCACTGTGGATCATCAAATGATGAACGATTACGAATTACCGGCTTGTCCCCTATTCGACCAACTGCCGGCTCGGCTGGAAGTCAAAGCGGTCGCTGTTCTTCTGGCATTTAGTGCCTCCGACCTTCCGGTCCTTATAGCCGCAGGCCTGTTAAAGCCATTAGGCAAACCGGCACCTAACGCACCTAAGTTTTTCGCGCGCGTCGAAATCGAGCGCTGTGCCGAGAATGTCGACTGGCTAAACCAAGCCACTCGCAGTGTCGCGCAGTACTGGAAGCGGAAGAGAGACCGGCAGGCAAAAAGGGGCCACGTTTCTGACGAGTAAGGCGGATCGTCAGTGAATTCTTCAGTACTTCCGGATTAACCATGTAATATGCTGATCTTTCAGCATGTTACAGTGGCAGTGCCGGCTACACTTTGGCACTCGGGTCCGATCCGCGATACCCTGGTTATTCGATCATGCGTGGGCGGCGCATTCAGCCATAAGCAAGCGTAAGTCGCGTATTTTCAGCGAAAAATGAGCTTCCGATCGTTCGCGCTCCCGGGGCTAAGTCACGCTGGGCGCCGGCAGGCGCCGCGTCTCCATATGACGATGCCCGACCCTCGCCTGGACTGGAGCGTCCCCAGCGTAATCGCCCGTCGCGCAGAGGCAGCGCTACCCCCTGCCCTGCATTCCTTGGGAGAAAAGCCTTTTCGAGCGGCCATGCCCTCAATCGTTCCAGCTCCCTCGCAAACCAAGGACAACGCATATCACGGTCCATGCCTTTGATTTTGATGGCTTAGGTTCCTACCGACTTGTGATCGCGCTGCCACGAGGTTTCCGCTCACAGGGGCAATATACAGACAGATGGTCTGTGGAATCCAGAACTCCTGACCTAGTGTCAAACAAGATGTCCGCTTTTTCGCCTCAGCCGGCTTCCGAAATTGAGTAATGCACGCGCAAGCAACTGCCTGGAAACTGACAGGCGAAGCGGTTCAACTCACGGGCGAGTTCCGCAATTGCCCGAGTTCGGTGGGGTGAACTTTGGGCGGCGAGCGTGACGTGCAACTCCGTTTTGGTTACCAAAATGTCCGCGGTGCTCGACAGAGCTGCTTGGATGAGCGTGCGCCCCTCATCGCCTGCTCTGCGATAATGGGGCGCGACTAACCGGAGCAAGTCGCTCTCGGCTTGGTAGGCCACCATTTTGATCAGGTTGGTCAGATGCTTGCGTTCCGGCGCCAGCTTGACCACCTCTTGGTCAACCACCGTCTGCACGGGAACCCGCCTGGGAATGGCCATCCGACGTTTCTCAAGCCGCTGAACTTGCTCCCACGCACACAGCATTCTTTGGCCGAGCTTGGTATGAGCTATTTTGAAGCCGCGCATCGTTCGGCGCTGCTGTTCGGAACTGGTGAAGGCTTCCAGACCGTATTCGGTCTGCAGGCGGTCCAGTCTGGCGTAAGCCTGGCGCAGTTTGGCATCCGCGGCAGCCCAGTGGGGATTGGGAACCTCGCGGGTGGGATCATCCGGAACAGCGGCATACTCGGCTAATGCGTCCAGGGCGTATTCCTCCCGAAGGTACTTAAAGAAGTTTTCCTGCCTCCAGCGATCGAACATGTGGTAGGCCACTCTGGCCGGTGGCAAATCGCGACGGGAAGTCAGGATGGGGGTTTGGTGACCATTGTCCATGCGCCGGGTCACTTGCCGCAGGCGTAGCTTGCCCTTGAGCAGACGCACCTCCTGATCAGCGAGCAGGTATGTAATAGACCGCCCATCTACTCGCATGCGGCATTTTCGAAAGAGCTTTAGCTGGATAGGCGGATAACGGCCCTTGCGGTAGGTAAGCAGGTCAAAGCCGGCGCCGATAATTTCCTGGAAGAGTTTGGGGCTGAAGCCGCCGCGGTCGAAAACAACCGTAAGGCGCCGTTGGCCGACGAGGTCTCGGATTTGTGAGAGCATCGCGGGCAGCATTTTCACCAACCCGGCATTAGCTGGGGCAGTGACGACAAACAGGGGATCGCCGGCGGTGTCGTTCACCCAATAGTCCGTGGTGGCGGGCATAGACAGGCGCATCCGTGCGACGTGCGCCTTGGGAATGGTCTGTTGACCGTGGTACACGCGCACGTGACCGTCGATGTAAAGAAAGCCTAGAGCTTGGCCACGCGCCGCCACCCGTTGTTGGGCCAAGGCTGTGCCCAACTCCGCCGCCCGTCCCACGGCCGCTAATCGAGCCAATTTGCGCCGCAAGGTTTTGACTTCCGGTGCGCGGTCCAGACCAAGCACCCGTCCCAAGTCGCGCGGAGAGTGTTCTTTCAAGCCTTCAGGGCGTTTAATTCGCCACAGTGCCATCAGCAACAACGTGAGCAAAGTCGTGCGCAGCCCATAGAAAGCCGGGCCCAGGTTGCCATAAATCTTCTGGGCACAACCGAAGATGCCGGTGGCCATCAACACGGGCACGGCCAGCAGAACTCCGGCACCCGGAACTGCGGCCGCTGAGCCGAACAGAGGAACTGCGTCTTGCAGCAACCCCAACCGTGCCCACAACCGATCGCCCTCCCGGTGAGCTGGATCCACATCCTGACTGAGGAAAGATTCTGCCGGAGGAGCCATGCAAAAAGCGGACAGGTTTGGGTCCCCCTCTGCAGCATGGCAGGCTAATGCGGGTGCCACAGTCGTGGAAGCATCCAAGGGCAACTCTCGCTGGGTGATTGATGCGGCCTTCCAGCCCAGCTGGCGAAGTGTCTTGCGAACAGCTCGGACGCTTATTCCAAGGCGTCGCGCCATCTCGCGATGCGAACACCCTTGAGCTTTCCAACGCTCCATCAACTGCAGTCGGGATGGCGTGCGTGGTCGCCCACGCGGATAACCGTCCGCGTGCCCCAAGCCTGCCAACCCTGTCTCTTCAAAACGACGCTGATACCGCCTGACTGTGCGAGCCGAACAGCCAAAAGCTCTCGCAACATCGTTCTGATCCGCCCACCCTTGATCGATGAGATTGACCATGGCATGAGCTTCGGACATGCGGTCCCCCACTGCATATTGCGCCAAGGTAATCCCCGACACGAGCACCACGCAGCTGCCATCCTGGGTTCGAACTACGCAGCGTTCGTTGATGAATCTGGCGTTTTCTGGGTTGCGAAGGCCCGGGAACAAATCGTCACGAACGTCGGTGGCCATAATGGCCATCTTAGAGCGGCGGGGCAAAAAAGCGGACAGGTTTGGGTCCCCCCCCCTCTACGATCCACAAACCGCAAAATGCTCAGTAAAGTCTGAGATTTCTAACAGGCTATGTCAGGAGTTCTGGAATCATTGTCCGGCGAAATTACGCACTGTGAAGCCTTCTGCGATAGCCATCTTGTTCGTCACAGGACTATGCCTGACCGGCTGTTCGCCAAGCGGCGCCTTTGTGGGCGCAGCGGGCTCGGGCGACCTGGTGTTATTCGTGACGCAGTGTATTACAAACCGCGGAGGCCGCGCCAGTTCCGGCGGTTTTATTGCGGTTCAGGCTCAGTGGACGCATCAGGTCAGCCTAAATGAGGACATTATTCTCACTACGGGCAACCACTTTTCCGAACTCGAGACCTTTCTGAAGCAGGTCTATGGCGCGCCAGATTTCGCACGTGGTGGCAGTTACCAATTACGCACCTACAGCCCACAACAGATCGGGGTTAGCCGGGTGCTTTATGCGCGTTTCGGCTTCACCCGACCCATTGCCCTGAGGATGCCGTGCAGCAGGGCATACGGATTGGGTGGGCAGCCGGGGATGTAAACGTCCACGGGAATTACCGTATCCACGGCCCCACGTGTCGCGTAGATCGCACCGAAAATGCCGCCGCTGCATCCGCAGGCACCGACAGCGACGACGAGTCGAGGGTCAGGGGTGGCGTCGTAGGTCTTCTTAAGGGCGAGTTCCATGTTGCGCGTAACGGGGCCCGTCACGAGCAGCATGTCAGCGTGCCGCGGGGAGGCGACAAAGTGAATGCCGAAGCGTTCGATGTCATAGACCGGACTGTTTAGTCCAACGATTTCGATTTCGCAGCCGTTGCAGGACCCGGCATCGACTTCGCGGATATGGAGGGAGCGTCCGAAGATTTGGATGGCGCGTTCTTTGATTTGCTCACCAAGGGGTTCGATGCACCGGAGTGGCGAGGGCAAGGAAGCGCCGGCGTTGGGTTTGCCGGTTTTCGGCGGCGAGGCCAATCCTTCGTGTGTGCCGTCGAGCCTGAGGCTGTATCCGGCGCCCGTCACCAGGTCGTTACGACGACACGCGGAACACTCACAGACGTTGGTCATGCGGATGGCTTTGTCGACGTCGGCGCAGAGGCCGCAGAAGACGCATTTGCCCAAGTCCAGACAGGCGCTGCGCAGCGGGCCGGTGTCTTGAAAACTGATCGCGCCGGTCGGGCAAATGGCGGCGGCGGGGCGAGCGTCCGTCCAGTTGGCCCAATCGATTTCGGGGCGGCCACGGGCATGGCACGAAACTTCGGGCAGCGTGGCCGGATAGCGCGTGGTGACCACCCCTGTTGATAGACTCTTGCCAAGAATGCCAAACATACGTCAGCGGTCGGTTCCTGAATACGACAGGTTGAAGCTCTTGTTCACGACGGGGAAATCGGGGATGATGTTTCCTAGAATGGCCTCGCTCAATGCTGGCCAGTTTTGTAGCGACGGGTCTTTGACTTTGCACCTGGCCAGCCGGTTGCCCGGGGCGGTGCGAATCCAATGGAAGATTTCGCCCCGCCACCCTTCGACGTAACCGAGAGCGATTCGATCGGGAGGCAACTCGCCCAATTCCACGCGCAAAGGACCGGCGGGCAGCTGCGCGGTGAACTGTCCGATGAGGGAAAGGGACTCCCGCACCTCATCCACCCGCACCTGCAGACGGTGTTTCACATCGCCGACTTGATAAACCGGCACCTTGACCTTCACCTGTTCGTAGGCGGCGTGCGGGAAATCGCGGCGCAGATCGTGGTCGAAGCCGGAAGCCCGACCCGCGATGCCGACGACACCAAGGTCGCGCGCCACTTCGGGTTTGAGGATCCCCGTGGTTTCCAGACGGTCGCGGGTAGACGACGAATTCTCAACCAGTTGCACGAGCGAGTTGAACTCAGGACGCAACCATTCGACCAGTTCGGCGAGAGCCTCAATCTGGCTGGCGTCCCAGTCGAACCGCACGCCGCCCAGGCAGGCCATGCCGCGCAGGAGACGGTTGCCGGTCAGGTGTTCATTGACGCGCAGGATTCGCTCTTTGAGCCGCATGGCGTGCATATTCGCCGTGACGAAGGCCACGTCTGTGCAGATGGCGCCGATGTCCGCGATGTGATTGTAGAGCCGCTCCAGTTCCAAGCATACGGAACGCATTACACGCGCCCGCAGCGGAACCTCCACTCCCGCGGCTCGCTCGACGGCGTGGCAAAAGGCGGTGGCATGCGCAAAGCCGGAATCACCGGAAATGCTCTCCGCCAGGCGGACGCAATGAGGAACGGGCATACTCTCGAACAGCTTCTCGGTGCCTTTATGAACGTAAGCCAGCCGCAGCTGGAGATACAGCACCGGCTCTCCGGCCACGCTGAACAAAAAGTGCCCGGGCTCGATAATGCCGGCGTGCACTGGACCCACAGGCACTTGAAACACGCCTTCACCCTCCACCTTGCGAAACTTGTGGCGTTCGCCCTGAAAAGGCGGCAACACCGTCTTCAAATCGAAGTCCTTGCGCAACGGATACACTTCGGGCCAGTCGTCGTGCAAAGCACAGCGGCGGGGATTGGGATGGCCGATGAGCTTCAGGCCGAACATGTCCTGCACTTCGCGCTCCTGCCAATTCACGGCGGGAATGGCGTTGGTAAGGGCGGTGAACTCCGGCTCCTCCGGCGACACGGGCACCCGCAGGTTCACAAAACCGTGCGCCGCAGGGAGTGCCAAAACGTAGTAGAGATGGAACACTCCGTCTCCTGCCCGCGCGTCGTCGCCAAACATCGTCACGAGGCGGGCATTCCATTTGCGATAAAGGTGGGCGCAAAAACCGGGGACCAGCTCCATGCGAGCATGAAAATAAACCTCGTTGACACGCGGTGTCGAAACGCTCTCGATCCGGCCTTTGAAGCGCAGGGTGATTTCTTCGACGATGGGTCGGAGTTCGTCGGAAACTTGGGAGAGGTTCATGGCTTGCCTCCGATAATACCCGCGGCCTGGTGTAATAATTCGAGTAGCGGCGCGGGCAGCCACACGCTGAAGAACAGTAGTCCTCCCAGTAGCATTGCCATGGCAGGCACACCGTCCATGCGGCGAGCATCACCGGTGTGATCCCCGGGCTTGCGCTCACCCAACAAGATACGGGTGAGCTGTTGCAGGATCCCGCAAAACGACGCCAGCAGTGCCACCACAATCAGCACGCTTACGGCGGTTTGCTGCGCCTCCAGGCCGCCACTGATGATGGTCATCTCACTCAGGAACAGGCCGAACGGCGGCAAGCCGATGGCGGCCAGTGCGGCCAGGCCCATCAAGAGCACCGTGACCGGCAGCACTTTCACGACGCCGGGGCCGATGACGCGGAACTCAAGGGAATGGAAAGTTTGGTGGATGTTGCCCGCCGCGAAGAACAGCACTGGCTTGGTCAGTGCGTGATAACCCATGTGCAGGAGCGCGCCAAAGATGGTCACGGGTGAGTTCAGGGCGAAGCCGACGCAGATGAGACCGATGTGTTCCAAGCTTGAATAGGCGAGCATTCGTTTGAGATTGCGCTGGATCAGGATGAACGGGGTGGCCAGGAACATGGAGAACAGGCCGAAGCCCAGGAGAAAAGAGCGACTGAACCCGTCGTCCAAACAGGCCGTGGTAAGAATGTGGAACCGCAGCAAAGCGTAGAGGGCGATCTTGAGCGACACGCCGGAAAGCATCGCACTAGTAGGCGAAGGCGCTTCGCTGTGCGCATCGGGCAACCAGGTGTGCATGGGGGCGAGACCGGCCTTGGTGCCGTAGCCAATGAAAACAAAAACGAAGGCCAGCTTGAGCAGATGCGGGTCGAGCTTCCCAGCTACACTCATCAAATACGACCAGTTGAAGCTGGGCAGCGATTGGGGGTTGTTTTTGCAGGCGGCAGCGTAAACGAAGACCGTGCCCATCAGCGCCAGCGCCAGGCCCAGGCTGCCCAGGATGATGTATTTCCAGGCGGCTTCGAGCGAGTTGCGCCGGTTGTAAAGCGCTACGAGGAGAACCGAAGACAGCGCCGTGCCTTCCACCGCCGCCCACATCACGCCCAGGTTGTTGGCCAGGACCACGAGGAACATGCCTGCCCCAAAGAGCGGCGTAAGCACATGGAATTCCCGAACACGTCCGGCCGTAATCGCCCCCGCCGCCACATCGCGACGAAAATAGCGCCCGGCGTAGAGCGAGGTCGCCAGCGACACGACCGAGATGAGCAAAACCATCCAGGCACTGAGGGCATCAGCGGAAAGAAACTCACGCCACTCAGTAACCACGCCGCGCACCAATACCTGGCGCACCAAAACGATGCCCAGTCCGAGGGTGGTGCTGAAGGCTAGCACCCCGAGCGCTGCCATCACCCGCGGTGGTCGCACCACCAAACAGAGTAGACCGGCCAGCACCGGCACTACCAGGATGGATGTCAGCAGGAGCATGTCAGCCTTTCAACTGATTCAGCTTGCTCGTATCCATCGAGGCGAAATTCTCGCGAATACGATAGACCAGGATGCCCAGTACCATCACCGCCACGAGCACGTCGAAGAAGATGCCTAACTCCACTACCAGCGGCATACCGTAAGTGGTGAGGGCTACAGCGGCGAGCATGACGCCGTTTTCCACCGTCAGCAGTGCCAGCACCTGGGTGAGCGCTTTGCGCCGATTGATCATCAGGAAGAAACCCGTGAGCAGGAGCGTCAGGGCGATGGCCAAGGTGTTATTGCCCAGCCGTTCGAGCGATGTGAAAGGCCGGGCGACGACGTAGCCGAGCAAAGTCAGCCCTCCGCAAATGAGCATCGAAGTTGGGGGGGAGAACAGCGGCTCGATTTCCTCATGGATTTGGATGCGATTCACCAGGCGGGTCAGCAGCCAAGGAAGGAATATGACTTTGCCGATGAGGGTCAGCACCGCGACGACATAGACATGGCTGGCGTTGTGATGATACGCCACAACCGCAGCAATGGCCGCTAAGAAAAAGGACTGGATTGCGAAGAGACGGATATTGGTGAGCAACATCCGCTGCGCAATCATGAGCAATTGCACCACGAGCATTAGCGCCGCCATCAGGGTGATTACCTGCGAACCAATTGACGTTGCAGCGGGAGGGTTCATGTTCAGTGAAAGAGGAACGAGGAGAGCAGTGCCAGCGTGGCCAGCACGAAGGCCGTGCTCAACAGGTCCGGCACGCGGAACAGACGCAGCTTGGCGTTGGTGGTTTCGACGACGACAACGACAGCCGAAAGGGCCAGCAGTTTGGCCAGATAAGCGATCAGGCTGACCCCCAGCGCGGCTGCGGAAGCCTGTGGTCCTGCCAGTCCGACAGGGAAAAATACATTCAATAGCAGCGTCATCAGCACCAATTGTTTGATGGACGCGCCCCATTCCATGAGCGCCAGGTAGCGGCCCGAATACTCCAGCAGCATCGCCTCGTGAATCATGGTGAGTTCCAGGTGGGTGGCCGGATTATCGACGGGAATGCGCCCCGTCTCTGCCAGCAACACTATAAAGAACGCGGCGAATGCCAGGACATGGGCCGGGTTCAGGAGCTTCAGGGTCGCGCTCTGTGTGCTCTGGGCGATCTGGCTCAGGTCCGTGGATCCGGCGGTGATGGCCACGGTGAAGATCGCAAGCATCAAGGCCGGCTCGGCGATGGCAGAAATAGTCATTTCGCGGCTGCTGCCCATGCCGCCGAAGGCGCTGGCCGGGTCGAGTCCGCTGAGCGCCAGAAAGAACCGTCCCAGGGCCAGCAAGCCGACGACCGCCAGTACGCCGCCAAACAAACTCAATGGCGCGGGAAGACTGACCATGGGAACCATCAGACCCGTCAACAGGGACGTCAAAAATACCACGTAAGGCGCAAAACAAAAGACCCACGAGGCATGCTCGGAGATGACCATATCCTTGCGCAGGAACTTGGCGATGTCGAAGTAGACTTGCCAGGGTCGCGGGCCGCGCCGGTTTTGCAGCTTGGCCTTCCAGTTCTTGATGACCCCGCTCACCAGCGGCGCCAGCAGGAGCAGCAGCAGCGTTTGCAGGAACAAGAGGAGCGGGTCGAGGTTCATAGCGCAAAGAGCAGCAGCGCCAACAACGTTACGAACATGTAGATGAGGTAGGCCTGGATGCTGCCCGCCTGCAGCGCGCGCAATCGACGGGACGTGCGCAGCACCAGCCACTTCAGCGGGCGGTAGATGTGGGTCTGGAACAGTTCCTCAACGTGGCTTTCGAAGCGGAGGGTCGTGGCGAAGTACGGCGAGAAATCGTATTCGCGCTGCACCTCACGCCGCGGACGGAAGAGAGCCTTGAAAATCATCCGCAATGGTTTCGAGAAACCGGTGGCAGTGTATTCCATCTGTGGGGTGAGCTCGCGCAAGCCGCAGTCCCAGGTCGGAGCGATACGCGTCCTGGAGGTGCGCGCAAAAAGCACCCATAACACCAGCGGCACGGGCAGGAGACAAAGCAGCATGAGCGTGATACCCAAGGTCGAAACGGTCCCACCCTGTGCAACCACACCCGAAAGCACCAGGCCGTTGACCGCGGTAAGTTGCTGACTCAATTGCTGACCAATTAATTGCTGCGTCAGCGGATCGAACAGCTTCAGGAACACCGTCGGGAATAAGCCGAGAAAAACGCAAGCCGCGGTAAGGATACCCTGACCGAGCAACATGGTGAACGGCGCTTCGTGTGCGTGCCGGGCGTGGTCGCTGCGCGGTTGGGCCAGGAACGTAATGCCAAATGCTTTCACGAAACACGCTGCCGCCAAAGCGCCGGTTAATGCCAGCATCGCGCCGCTCAAGGGGAACATCAGGCGGATGAGGCTCGTCGTGGTGCCGAAGCCTTGCAGCAAAGACTGGTAAGTGAGCCATTCGCTGACAAAGCCGTTGAGGGGAGGTAGTGCCGAGATGGCCACCGCGCCAACGAGGAAGAAGAGAGCCGTCCACCTCATCCTTTTGGCCAACCCTCCCATCTCCTCCATATTCCGCGTGTGCGTGGCGTGCAGCACCGCACCAGCACCCAGGAAGAGCAGCGCCTTGAACACGGCGTGGTTTATCGTGTGATACAACCCCGCGATCAATGCCAGTGACGCCAGCACGGGATGGCCCGAGTGCAGAAACATCATGGCCGCGCCCAATCCCATGAGAATAATGCCGATGTTCTCGATGCTGTGGTAGGCCAGCAACCGTTTGAGGTCATGTTCCATCAGCGCGAAGAGCACGCCCAGCACGGCGGAAATCGTGCCGATGGTCAACACGGTGACACCCCACCAGCTCGGCGGCGTGCCCATGAAATCAAAAAACACGCGCGTCAGGCCGTAGATGCCGGTTTTGATCAGCACGCCAGACATCATGGCGGAGACGTTGCTGGGCGCAACCGGATGGGCAGCTGGGAGCCAGATGTGCAGCGGCACCATACCGGCCTTGGTGCCGAAGCCGAATAGGAAGAGCAGGAAAACCGCGTTCCGCCGGCCCGAGGGCATCTTGTCCCCCAGCGCGTGGAAGCTGTCGAAGCCGTAGCTGCCGGACGTTTGGAACAACAGCAGAAACCCCAGGATGATGCAGGCGGTGCCGATGTGAGACATCACAAAGTAAAGCACGCCGGCGTTGCGGGTTTCCTCGAATTCATGTTCGAAACTGACCAGGCAATAGGCGGTGAGAGCCATAATTTCCCAGGCCATGAGGAAGAAGAAGACGTTGTCGGCCAGGAAGACCAGGGTGGTAGCGAGCAGCAGCAGGTTGAAGAGGGCACCCAGCACGCCTACGTTTTTGCGTCCAAAATAACCACGGGCGTAACCCAGCGAGTAAATTGACAGCGCCACGCCGACCAGCGAGACGATCAAGCCGAAGAAACAGCCCAGCGCGTCCGCGTGAAGGCTGAACCGCACGAAAGGAATCAGGGAGGGAAAGAGATCGATGGACTGGCCGGCGGAGGCCGTGCCGTTAACCAGGGCGGCGCCGCAGGAGAAGACGCCGAATACACCGCCAGCCGCGGCGAACCCGAACCCCATTCCGTTCGCCAACTTTTCGGCGCGCTGAAACAACAGCGCTCCCACCATCCCCGCGACGTACGCCCATAAGGAAAACGTCAGCAGCGTGGATGAGAACGCATTCATCTTCGCCTAACTTTTCCGTCCTGACTCTTCAAGCCGTCCGAGTAACCGGAGCAATCCGTCGAGGATCGTCAAAGGATGGGGTGGACAGCCGGGAATGAACAGGTCCACTTTCATTAACCCGCCAGCGCCGTTGTTGACCTGGGGGAGACCGACAAACGGGCCGCCAGCGATGGCACAACCCCCCACCGCGATCACGATTTTTGGATCAGGCACGGCGGCGTAGGTCTTCTGGAGTGCCAGTTCCATGTTCTTGGAAACCGGGCCGGTTATGAGCAGGCCGTCGGCGTGGCGGGGTGAGGCGACGAACTGGATGCCGAACCGGCCGAGGTCCCAGCCGATCGTGCCGAGCACGTTCGTGTCGGCTTCGCAGGCGTTGCAGCCGCCGGCGCTAACCTGCCTCAACTTCAGAGAACGCCCGAAGAGACGCCGCAGTTTCCCGTCGAGCGCTGCCGCCAGGCGCACCTGCTCCTGGCCGGCATCGCCCAAAAGAAGGTCATCGCGGCTGCGCACTGCCATTCGATGGTCGCCGGTTTGGGTAATGGCCCCGGCGGGACACGCCTTGACGCATTCGGCGCAGAAGATGCAGCGTCCCAGATCAAGCGAAACCGGCTGGTTTGGCGGGCGCGTGATCGCCTCGGTCGGGCAGACCGTAACGCACACGGTGCAGCCGGCCTGACATTTCGCGGCCTCCACCCGCAAAGCGCCGCCATGGCGGTCGGGCAGCGCGGGTGCCGGGCCGGCGGGATAGGCCATCGTTTCGCAACCGCGCTTCAAACGATTCAGCAGAGTATCATGAATAAACATGGGAAACAGGGTGGCGCTAAAGGTCAAAACCGCAGTAACTCAGGTTGAAACTCTTGTTGCACAACGGGAAGTCCGAGATGGCCTGGCCACGCAAGGCGAGCGCCAGCCCCATCCAATTGTGGAAGGACGGGTCGGTGATCTTGTAACGGCGCAGCCGGCCGTCAGTGCCGGTCAGGGCAACGTGGCAGACCTCACCGCGCCAGCCCTCCACGAGCGCCACCGCAAGCGTGTCCGGGGCCAGCGCCGGAAGGGGTGCGAGCGTTTCGCCTTCGGGTGCGGCGTTCAACTGCTCGCGCAGAAATTCCCCGGAGCGCTGGATTTCGAGCCAGCGCACGCGGGCGCGGGCAAAGACATCGCCGTCCGGCCAGACCGACACAGGTACTTGGGCAAAGCGAAACCAGCCTGCCGGATGGTCGAATCTGACGTCGCGCACTAATCCGCAGGCGCGTGCTGCCGGGCCGACCAGGCCAATCTGGGACGCCTGTTTAACATGCAAGTGACCGGTGTATTCAAAACGCGTCCGCACAGACGCCGCGTCCGCCAGCCAGGCCACTGCTTGTTGGACTTCCGCCAAGGCTGGTTCAAGCCGTTCGCGCAAACGGACCAATCGTTCCGGGTCACAATCCGGGGGACAGCCGCCGGGCCGGACCAGGCCGCGCCCAAACCGATTGCCGCAAAGCAGGGCGGTGAGGTTGAGGAAATCGCCGCGAATCTTGCCGCACGCCGAGGCGGTCGGCAGGAACGCGACGTCGCCGGCCAACGCGCCGAGGTCACCGGTGTGGTTAGCGAGCCGTTCTAATTCGAGAGCAATGGCTCGAAGCCATTGCGCACGCAACGGCGCTTCGGTCCCGGCCAAAGCTTCCAGTACACTGGCGTATGCCGTGGCGTGGGCGATGGTCGTGTCCCCCGCCACGGTTTCCATCTGATAGACCGTCGCGCGATGCGGACCATCCGCGAGGGCCTCCTCAATGCCCCGGTGCTGAAAGCCCAACGCGATTTCAAGATGCAGCACTTCCTCGCCCGCGCACTGAAAACGGAAGTGCCCCGGCTCGATGATGCCCGCATGTACCGGCCCAACAGCTACCTCATGGATCTCTCGACCGTCCACGCGGAAGAACTCTCCTACGGCCGGTCCGGCTCCGTGGTCCTTGCGCACTGCCTTCAGCCATGGATGGTTCTCGGGAACAGCGCCGTGTTGTTCCCAGATTTCGCGCTCGAACAAATGTGCCTGTGAGTGCGCGGCGGTCAGCGACGGAAAGGACCCAGAGAACGGCTGGCTGCGCCCGACGGCCAGGGTGTTGCCAGCATCGAAGGCCAGCACGGCGACCAACCGCAACTCCCCGCCTTCCGGCACTCCGAAGAGACTGCTCAATCGCTCGCCACGTTCGAGTTCAGCGCCGATGTTGCGGAGAAACTCAGGCAGCGGCCACTCGGGCACGTCGGCCCACGGAAGCACGTCGGCGTTGGCCAGCAGGGCGAAAGGGGTAGCGATGTTCATGGCTTCGGATAAAGTTGGCTGACCGCCGCCGTCCACGCCTCGCGCAGCACCTTCGGCGTGGCCAGGCCCAGCCACAGCGACAGCAGCAGCAACACCACCGGCGGTACAATCACAGCAAGGGTCTCCCGGAACCGGGGGTCCATCGCGCGCGCGGCATTGCGCGGCCGGCCATACACGATGGCAAACACCACCCGGGTCAGACCGAAAAACGCCAGCAACAGACAAACCAGAAAGAAAGCCGCCGCCCACCCGTGCTCAGTGGCGAAGGCGCTCTTCACAATGAGCAGTTCGCTGAAAAACGGGCCAAAAGGCGGACAAGCCGTCACGGCAAACAGCCCGGCCACAAACAGCGCCGATGAACGAGGGGTAATGACCGACATGCCGCTGACTTCGTCAATGGTTCGCCCGCCGGCAGCGCGGCGGATGTTGCCCGCGCTCAGGAAGAGAGCGCCTTTGGTCATGCTGTTGTTCCAGACGTGGAAGAACGCCGCCCACAGGCCGACGCCACCCAGCGCCGCGCCGAAGCTGAGAATACCCATGTGCTCGACGCTCGAATAAGCCAGCATCCGCTTGAAGTCGCGGGCGGAAAGCAGGAACAGCGCGGCCACGAGAGTCGAAAATAACCCGATGACCAGCAGCGTCCGGTTGGCAACCACACCGGCGCCCGCGGCATCCACCACTGCGCGCACGCGCAGCACCGCCGTGAAAGCGACCGTGGTCACACCGCCTGCCAGCATCGCACCCACAATTCCGGGCGCTTCGCCGTAAGCATCCGGTTTCCACGTATGCATCGGGGCCAAGCCCATTTTAGTGCCGTAACCGACCAAGAGCAGAACCCAGGCGATCAACACCCACGGCCGAGACAAGCCAGCGCCTTGCGCCATCAACGCCGTGAATGTCAGATCTCCCGCCCCGCCGCCGTGCAGCGAAGCGTACCCCAGGCAGAAAGACCCCAGCAAAGAGAGCGCAATGCCAGTGCCACCGACGAGCAGATACTTCCAGGTCGCTTCGAAGGCGCGGGGGGTATTGTTGAAATGCAGCAGCGGCACAGAGCACAAGGTCACCGCCTCAGTCGCGATCCACAACACGCCGAGATGTCGTGCCATGTGGGCCGCGCTCATGAGGCCCAGCGCCGAGAGGAAACTCACCACGAACACGCGGTTCGGGCGCTCGGCGCGCAACCGCAGATACGGCACACCATAGAAAGCGCAGCACAGGAACAACAGTGACACCGCCGGCAACATCGCCCTGGCCAGCGGATCGTAACCGAGCCACGGATGAAATGGAGCTTCAGGTGGACGCAACAACAGGCTAAACGCCACCAACGCATGCGCCAGCCCGGCTGCAGGCAGAAACCACGGTCGCGTGCGGTCGTGCGGCCAGAGGGCCGCCAAGCCCGCCGCCACCAGCGGCACGACGATTAAAAGCAGTTCATTCATTCTCGGAGCACAGTCAGTTTCCGTGTGTCGAGCGAGTCGAACGCCCGTTGGATGCGATCCACGATGATGCCGGTCACGAACACGGCTACCGTCAGGTCCAGGAGGATGCCACCCTCGACCAGCAGCGGAGTCGAATGGATCAGGAGCAAGCCGAAAAGATAAATGCCGTTTTCCAGGATGAGGTAGCCGCAGACTTGCGAAATGGCCTTGGACCGCCCAATCAGCAACAGCAAGCCCGTCAGCACGGACGCCATTGATCCGGCCACCAAGAGGGACTCACGATGTTCCGGCAGCAAGGGCAACCGGCGAGCCAGAACCACGGCGCCGATCATGCCCGCCGCGCCGAGCAGCAACGACGGCACGAAGCCAATAAGCGGGTTCAGATCACGGTCAATGTTGGCCGTGCGCATCGCCCGGCGCAGCAGCGCGGGGATCACGATGCCTTTCATGATGACCGTCGCAACGGCAATCAACACCACCATCACGCGCAGTTCGTGTTCGATCACCAGCGGCATGATGCCCAGCACCATGCCTTGCAGCGCGGCAACCCGAATCAGCGATGGCAGCCGGCTGGTGCCCAGCGCGACAAGGTTCAAGCCCATCGCCAGTCCAATCAGCAGATTCAACAGGTCATTCACGCCGCACCTCCTTTCCACGCGACCAGCAACGCGAACACACAGAGCAGGAACGCCGTGGTCAGCAACAACGGCACCCGACGAAACGCGGCCCGGGCCATCAACGACTCAACGAGACCAACTGCCACGGTCACCATCAGCACGCCCGCGATCAGTGCCCCTCCCGCCGCAATCCCCGACAGTTTCCCGATCGGCAACACCGCCTGCACCAGCAGGACGGAGAACAGGAGCAGCTTCATCGCCGCCCCGTGCAACACCGCGGCAAACGGCGGCCCACTGTGGTCCAGCACCATCACCTCATGGATCATCGTCAGTTCCAGGTGAGTGTTCGGGTCGTCGAACGGCACCCGGCAGTTTTCCGCCAGCAACACGGTGAATAGCCCGACTGCCAACAGCACCGCCCCGGTCCCGGCCGCGGGGGCAAGCATGGCCCTCAGTACCAGGCTCCCACTTTGCATGCTCAGGGTGAGGACCGCGGTAATCACCGCCGCCTCCGCCAGCACGGCGTAGCTCACCTCGCGCGCCGCCCCCATGCCTTCAAAGGCCGATCCGGTTTCCAGCGCCGCCCACGCGGTGCAGAACCGGGCCAATGCCAGCAGGTAAACCAGCAGTATGACGTCGCCGCGAAAGCTCAGCGCCGCGCCCAGGGGGCCCAAGGGCAGAAGTAGCGCCGCCGCTAGCACTGCCACCCAGGCAACGGCCGGCCCGGCGATAAACCCCGGCGAGGCGAGCGTGCTCAAGACCACGCCCTTGCGCCATAACCGCGCCAGATCGTAGTAGAGTTGCAGCACCGGCGGACCGCGCCGCCCGGCCACCCAGGCCTTCACCTTGTTGATAATGCCCGGCAATAACGGCGCCAGCAGCAGCCACACTGCCAGCCGGACAAGGAATTCACGAATCAAGGTCATCGCATGCTCCCAAAAACAACCAGCACTCCCATAGCCGCCAGTCCGGCCACGAGATAGAGAATGTAATCCGGCAAATGCCCCTGCTGTCGCTGGCGTACCCAGGCCGAGGCGGTCATCACCACATCGCTCAAGGGACCGATCACCCGCTCGAGCACGGTTTCCGGAATGCGCTCCACGAAATCGGCGTGGCGCGGAAATGGTCCGCGGGGCCAACGCAGACGGCGTTCCGGCCGCAGCACCCAGGCGAACCAACCGCTGGCCAGCGCGGCGAATGAGCCGCCGGTGTATTGCATGCGGGCCGTTGGAGCTGCGTAACCGCAATCCCAGGTGAGCGCGCGGCGCATGCCGTTGGTCCGCGATCGGAGCCACAAAGCGACCACCATTACCGCGATCAGGATCACCAGCGCGGCCTGCACGGCCCCCAGCGTGGCGAAAGGAGCCGGCGGGTCATCAACGCTCCACGCAGGATTCCACGCTGCCAGCGGCCGCTGGATGAAAGGCCAGACGACCCCGGGTGCCAGCGCGATGAAAGCGCAGACCGCGGCCAGACCAATCATCGGAGCGCGCATCCACCATCCGCATTCATGCACGTGCGCCCCAGCCTGGGTGCGGGCGGCGCCGAGAAAAACTACCGTCGCTGCTTTCACGAAAGCCGCCAGCGCGAGCGCCCCGGCTACCCCCAAGGCGATGGTGGCAGGCACAATGGCGACAGCGACTTGCGTATGTCCCGCCGCTGCATCAAACAATCCCAAATATATAAGCCATTCACTCACAAATCCGTTCAGCGGTGGCAGCGCCGAAATCGCGACGGAACCGAAGGCAAATAAGCTCGCCGTCCAAGGCATGGCACGCCACAGTCCGCCCATCCGGCTCATTTCCCGCGTGCCGGTGGCGTGCAGCACGGAACCGGCGCCAAAGAAGAGCAGGGATTTGAAAAGGCCATGGTTCCAAACGTGCAACAGCGCCCCCGCCATCGCCAGACGGCCCCAGGCGGTGTCGCCGCTTGCCAGGCCGAGCAGACCAACGCCCAAGCCGATCAGGATGATGCCCATGTTTTCCACCGAGCAATAAGCGAGCAGGCGCTTGAGGTCATTTTGCGCGAGCGAGAACGCCGCGCCCAGCACCGCGCTGGCTGCACCGAGCCCAAGCACCACCCAACCCGCCCCCTCCGGCAGCGGGAGCCAACCACTGAAACGGATCAGGCCGTAAAGCCCCATCTTGATCGCTACCCCTGACATGATCGCGGAGACATGGCTTGGCGCATTGGCATGGGCCGACGGCAGCCAGATGTGCAGCGGAAACATGCCGGCTTTCACGCCGAATCCGAACAAGGCCACCCAAAACAAAGGCGCCACCTCAGGATGGTCGCGCATGGGGCCGAGTTCCCAGCTTCCCGTTCCCGCAGCGAGCAACGAGAAAAAGGCGAATAAGCCAAGGGTTCCTGCGTGCGAAGCCGCCAGATAAAGCCAGCCTGCTGCGCGCGTCTCACGCCGTTCCCGCTCGAGGGTGATCAGGAAATACGCCGACAAGGCGAAAGCCTCCCAAGCCATGAGGAAATGAAGGCCGTTGGCACACAGCAGGACCAAACCCATGCAGAGAACCAAGGTGCTCCACCAACCTCGCCCGCGCCCGGCTGATTCCGGTCGCTCACCATCCGGCCAATATTCACGGGCATAAATCGCCCCAGAGCCACCCACAACCCCTACCAGCGCCAGAAACCAGGCGCTCACCGCGTCAAGCCGCAGATGCAGGCGTTCGTTGCCTACGGCGAACCCGCTCCGCCAATCCCACGCGGCGCCTCCGCCCAATGTCCATAGGGCGGCTCCCAAAAAGGCCGCCGTGCCGGTCACCGTCAGCGCGAGCCACAAGCGCGGGAGGCGCGCCCCGCTCAACGCAGCCGCCACCAACACCAGGATCGCAAATGACATGAGCCAACCCATCGTCATCTTTGACCCTCGGGTTGTGGTTCAATGACACTGGATCCATCGGCCGCCGCCAACGCCTGCAGAACTTCTTCGTCCGCCGCGCCCCGTTCGACCAGGCCACGCAGTGGTCCCTGCGCTACTGCCCGGCTGAGGCGGGCCAGCGTGTCCAGGTGAGCCCGCGGCGAAGGCGGGATGAAAAAGAACAGGCGCGTAACCGGCACGCCGTCGGGCGGAGGTTCTGGCAGCGGCAAGGTCTCGCGCAACAGAAGTAGCGTGACCACACCAGTGCCTCGGCCCAGCGACACCCGCGTACTGAAGTGCGGCAGCGAGAAACCACGACCCACCGGGGCCCAATTGATGCCGCCCTTGGCCCGTAATCGCTGCCCCAGCAAGGAGCGCACTGGCTGTGGAACGCCCGACAGCGACGCTATGACTCGCTCGAGGGCTTCGCTCACGCCGGACGCGGGAACATCGCGCCAGATTCCACCGACTCGCAACATTGGCGCCAACGCCAAACCGCTCGTAAAAGCCCCGCTATCGGGTGCGAGAAAGCCTGCCCGCGCGGTCAATCCGTGCTCGGCCGCCCAAAGGGCCACACGCGCACGGTCGAACAGCAACCGTCCGCGGTCGGGCACATTAGGCAGCCCTTCATCGCGAATCCAGTCTTCGACGACTTTTTCGGAAACGCCGAACGACTCGGCCAGCTCTACTAAATTCAAATACATGTCTTCTCAGTAATGACTTCTGTTTTCCGGCCCGGGATAGTTTCCCTTCATTGGTCCCACACCATGGCCATAACCGCCACTGCAGCCAGGCCAATAATCAGGTAAAGGATGTAGGTGTGCGTCCGCCCATGCTGGAGCCTTCGCGCCATTGCCGATACCCACATAACCAATCGCGCGAAAGGCTCGACCACCCGCTCCAGCACCGTTTCAGGCGTGTGCTCTTCAAAGGCTGCCCGTCGGGGAAAAGTCTCCTCCGGCCGGTGTTGGTGTCGTTCCGGCAGAAGAATCCAGGCGAACCATTCAGTGATAATGCCGGCAAACGACCCTGCCGTGTATTGCATGCGCGCTGAAGGCGCTGCGTAGCCACAGTCCCAAGTCAAGCTGCGTGCCCAACCGCCCCGGTGTGCTCGCCGCCAAAGCCAGGCCGCACCAGTGACCGCCGCCACGGCCAACGCCACGTGAACCAGACCGAGAGTCGTCAACGATTCCGGGGCCGGGACGTCCGCCCACGTGCCTCGCCACGCACCTACTGCCGTGTGCACGGCTGGCCAAAAGAGGAACGGCGCCAGGCCGATGGCCACACAACCCGCCGCCAGGATCAGCATGGAACCGCGCATCCAGAGACCACATTCATGTGCGTGTTCGGCCCGTGGCGAACGCGGCGCGCCAAGGAACACCACGCCGCACACTTTCACGAAGCATGCCAGCGCCAGAGCACCGGTCATGGCCAGGAGCACGATGGCCGGAATCGCCGCCACCACTGCCGCGCCTGGCTGGTTGACGGCATCGAACATTCCCAAATAGACCAGCCACTCGCTCACAAACCCGTTCAGGGGCGGCAATCCGGAGATCGCGGCCGCGCCGAGCGCGAACAGGGAGGCCGTCCACGGCATTACGCGCCACAAACCGCCGAGTTGGCTCATCTCGCGTGTGCCAGTGGCATGCAGTACGGAACCGGCGCCGAGGAACAACAGCCCTTTGAACAGGCCGTGGTTCCAGACGTGCAACAAACCGCCGGCCAGCGCCAACGCGCCCCAAGCGGCATGGCCCTGCCCCGTGGCCACCATTGCGAAACCAACCCCGATCAGAATGATCCCGATGTTCTCAACGCTGTGATAGGCGAGTAGGCGCTTGAGATCGTGCTGGCCCAGCGCGAAAGCCACACCCAGCACTGCACTCACTACACCCAAGGCGGTCACCACCCAACCGGCCGATAACGGCGTCGGAAGCCAGCCACTGAACCGCACAATGCCGTAGATGCCCATCTTGATGGCCACACCCGAGAGGATGGCCGAGACGTGGCTGGGAGCGTTGGCGTGCCCGGACGGCAGCCAGATATGCAACGGAAAAAGCCCCGCCTTCACGCCGAATCCAAACAGGGCCAGCCAGAACAACGGCGCCAACTCTGCCTGCTCGCGCATCGGTCCCAGGTCCCAGCTTCCGGTGCGGACAGCCAGCAGCGAGAAGAACGCGAACAACGCCAGCGTGCCCGCGTGGGAGGCAGCGAGGTAGAGCCAGCCAGCGGCCCGAACGTCGCGGCGCTGCCCATCCAGGATGATGAGGAAGTAGGCGCACACGGTGAACAACTCCCAGGCGATGAGGAAATGCAGTCCGTTCGAGCACAGCAGCACGAGCCCGAAACACAGCAGCAGCGCGCTCCACCACATCCGGCCGGCCGGCGCGGAAACCGGGTGTGCCCGTTCCGCCCAGTACTCCATCGAATAAGCCCCTCCGGCCCCGCCCACGAGAGCGAGCAAGGCTAGGAACAGAGCGCTCACGCCATCCAACCGCAGATGCACGCTTTCGCCACCGATTAGAAACGCGCTCCGCCATTCCCATGCATCACCCGTGGCCAATACCCAGGCGGCGGCACCGAGAGCCGTGAGGGCGCTCGCAAGCAAGGCTACCGACCAGCAGCGCGGCGCACGAAATGACCCCATCAGACTGAGGATAATCGCGCCAGCCCCAGCGGCAAGCACAGCACCGAGAGTCATCGCCTGGCCTCCCCTGGTTCAGCCCGTTGGTCCCGTGACACAAGGCTTGGATGTTGCCGGGAGCTATCCATTCGCGGTTTGGACCTCACGCGGTTTGGGCGAGTCGGCGCTGATCCGTCGAATAGCTTTCGTCAACTCGTCGCGGCCCGCCTGTTCCATCACGAGAGACTTGAACTCCACGTCCCGCAGGGCAAACAAGAGTCGGGAGAGAAGGTGGAGATGCGCCCGCACGGTGGGACTGATCAGGGTGAACAGCGCCTGCACCGGCCGCGCGTCCAACGCACCGAAATCAATGGGTTGCTCCAGAAAACACAGCGAAACCAGCGGCTTGTCCACGTGTAGCACGATTGGGTTGCGCGCGTGGGGAATGGCGATGCCTTCCCCAATGGCAGTGGATCCCACCTGCTCACGGGCCAGCAAGACCTGGAAAAGGAACTCCCGATCGACCTCGTCGGGCAACCGCACGACTTCGACCACGTTGCGGAGAGCGGAGGCGACATCGGCGCCCCCGATTCGGTAAAAAATACCGCCCAACTGGAGAGCCTCGGGAAGAGTCGGGAGCGTTTCCTCGGGGTTTTCGGCCTCCTGCAAGGCACCAAGCGATACGTTGAGTTTGTTGGCCGTGGCCCACTCCAGGATCTCCGCTCGGCTGAATCGGTATTGGCCACTCATGCGGTAGCCGGGCAACTTCCCGTCGTTTATCCATCGATAGACCGTCTTCTCTGAAACATCCAGCATTTCAGACACATCTCTTACAGTTAACTTCATTGTATCTTTGACTGCCCATACTTATCAACTAACAGACATTACTGGACACAATTTATCAAACATAGCCTCTGCGTCAACACAAACACCGATTCTTGGCTCCGGTAGCTGCCAAGGGACCGTATATGTAAGTAATTATCGAGTAGGATGCTACAAGGATGCTACAATAATGCTGCCTGTGGGCGCCGGGTAACGGAGTCTGGACGGTACCTGCGCAAGCAAAACGAGAACCTTGTCTTCGTTCGAATCGTGGCTGAGCCACGGGGCGGCGTGGCCCCAAAGGTCAATCAGGCGATCCCGGAACAGGTCGCATAGTCGGTTTACGCCAGAGCTTTCACCGCGAGTGGTCCGCAGTCTCGTTCGGACTGGCCACGGGTTAAGTGCATCGAAAGAGAGCGACCAACCGATTTGTGGCGCAGTTGACATGAGTTACTCGTGATTGTGAGCGGACTGATAAATTGGTAGCAAGTCAGGAACGCACCCCTCACGCCGGTGCGGAGCGCTCAGCTTCCGAATCACGACAATAGCATCCTGCCCGACCCGGCGATCATCTCGGCCCTGAACCTAGCCGCGTTGCGCGGTGTGCAGTTGGACATCATTCTGCCCCGCAAGAACAATCTTCCGTTTGTTCACTGGGCCTCCCGGGCGATGTGGTGGCAGGTGTTGCGACGCGGCTGCCGCGTGTGGCTCACGCCACCGTCCTTCGACCACTCCAAGCTGATGCTGGTGGATGGCTATTGGGCGTTGGTGGGTTCGGCCAACTGGGACCCGCGCAGCCTTCGGCTCAACTTCGAGTTCAACCTGGAATGTTACGGTCGTGAACTGGCGGCCCAACTCGAAACCCTGGTCCATTTGAAACTGGAAAATGCCGAGCCAGTGACCTTGGAAGAGATGGACGGCCGCAGGCTGCCGTTGAAACTGCGCGACGGAGTGGCGCGCCTCCTAACGCCTTATCTGTAACGGAGCAAGCCGAAGTGGTCGCCGACGGTTATCGGGAATCTTTGCACAGCATCAACGGGCATTGCTCTTCGGAAAAAGCACGCGGTCGGGCGCGGCGTTGAGCTTGACCAGGAGCTTTCGAGTCAGATCGGTTTTGACTCTGCCGGCTTCCTTGGGATTGACGAGATAGCGCACGATCGCTTCGAGCCAGGTGTTTTCGCAGGCCCGAAACAGCACTGTTGGCTGCTCGTGAACATCGAGTTGGTTGACCGGGGTCTTGGAAAGCAGTTCGCGATAGATCTTCACCTTTTCCTTCATTGATTCGCCAATTTCCGCCGCCGTGACTTGCTGCATGGTGGTGGCGACAAATTCCAGGTCGCTCTCATACGCAATGTGGAATTTGATCTCGTTCCAAATGTAGGGAAACAAGGGCCAGGAATAGTTGAACACCGGCTCGTTGAGCACCCGGGCGTTGGGGAACTTGATGATGCGCCCGCTCGGATGGTCCGTCGAAAGGTAGTCCCCGCCAAATTCCCAGAGCGTGGTGTCGAGATAACTCACGTCAATGACGTCGCCCCGGGCCTCGCCCATTTGAATCCGGTCGCCCACGCGATACGGAACGCGAACCAAAATATAGACCCAGCCAATCAAGCTGGAGATGGGCGTTTGCAGGGCGAATCCCAGAACGAGCGAAAGCAGCCCCAAGGAAATAGCCGTGCTATACCAATTGGCTAAGAGCGCCGACAGCGCGATCAGCGCCAACACCAAACCGGTCAGCAGTCTGACAATGCGCCGGAGATTAAACCGCGAAGCCGCATTGGGAATCCGGCCAACCGCGTAAACATCCACGGCGTGGGCCAAAGCCAGCACCGCCACCATTGCCATTGCGCCGCGGAGGAATCCTTGGATTCTCACCGCGCTCGACGAGTCCAAAAATGCCACGGGCCTGCCCAGCAGAACAACACATCCGCCCAACCCAAGGAAGACCAGCAGGTAAGTTGCAAACCAGACCTTGTCTTTGTTCCGCACGGCGGGTTTCAATTCCTGCCCGGGAGCGGAAACCGTCTGCTGGATTCGCGACGGGTCTTCATCCTCCAGCGCCACCCGTTGGAGTCTGGAGATTTCATTGCTTTGCGACTTGGCTTGTTTTGGTGTTGTCACGTTACGCGTAGTATGGGCTTGCCTTACTTGTCCCGAGTGATCCCGCTTTCCAACCGGTCCAGCCGGCGGCGCATGTCCATGAGTTCGAGATAGAGCGCGGTGGCCACCTCTTCGGTAGTGACGCGGGCCTTCCTTTCGAGTTTCTTGACCAAATCCGGCAAGCGCACACTGCCAAGAAACTGCTTGGCCGCTTCGGCGCACACATGATCCATTCGTTGCGAGTAACGTTCCTCCAGCACGTCCAGTGCGGCTAAACATTGTGGATGGGAGAGCTTCATCAAGTTCTCCTTGGCCGGCGAATGTTCAATCCGCTCACGTGCTTCGTCGCTCACGTTCGTCGTCAACACCTCGTGGACGGCATCGGGAATCTCTTGATCGAGAAGCTTGGCTCGCCCAATCGCCGCCATCACCACTTGGCGCAGGTGAAATTCCAGGAGGAAGGCCCCAATCAGGCTGAAGCGGGTTGTTTCCGGACTCTTCACGTTCACGAGGACCGTTTCGCCGTTGCTGACCTTTGCCGCGTAGGCATAGTCGCCTTTGAATCCGTCAGGGAACCAAGCTGATGGGTCGGCAATGCAGCGACGGGCGGCGCGAACCATGTCCAACTTGATTTCTGGCGTGAGCACGGCAACCCGGAGTTGCTGAGGTTGCACCGGAACGGCTGAAGGCGTTTTCGATTTGAGATTACGATCACCAGTTGCTGGTTGAACAGTGGGGGAAGTTTTCGTCGAAGCTGGCGCGACTTGAGCTTGAATGGCTGCAGCCTTTGATCCCTTCACCGGCAACTCGACCCGAACCACGGGCTTGATATAATTTGGATGCGTGGCCGGGTTGAGGGGCAGCACGGGCGCGGGCTTCTTTGCTTCCTTTGGCGGCGCAGGGATGGTGATTTTGGTCTGGCAAGATGGACAATTGACCCGGCGTCCACTCCACTCCGTGGCTGCCAGAATATGCTGGCCGCAAGTCGGACAGTTGAATTTGAACTCGGTTTTGGTTCCATCGCCATAGTGAACTCTTAATACGACGACACCTCGACAATATCGGATGGCCTGAATCGCAGTTCCTGTTCCCCATAGACCTGTCTGCCTCCGGCCCGGATAATCTCGCCACCCTCGCCCACAAAGACCTCATAAATGGTTCGGCCATTCTTCAGAATCAGCTTCACGCGCGCCGGACCAGAAGCCGTTTTGCAGAGCTGGCTGGCTTTGGCTAACAAATTATCAGGAAGGCGCGGTTGCATTGTTCTCGATGCGTTTGAAATGTGCTTTCAGAAAATGTTGCACGCGCGGGTCGGAGTTGCGCTTAATTTCGTCAGGTGCGCCGATAGTGAGAATCTGGCCGTCATCCATCACCGCTATGCGACTGGCGACCCCGAAAGCCAGATCGCGATCGTGGGAGACAACCACGGAAGTGGCATGAATGCGCTCGTTAAGATGCACAATGTCCTTGGCGATGGTTACGGCGGAGATCGGGTCAAGCCCGCTCGTTGGCTCATCATACAGGATCAACTGTGGTTCGACGACCAATGCCCGGGCTATGGCCACGCGCTTAATCATGCCACCAGAGAGTTCGCCGGGCATTTTGTTTTCGGTTCCTTTCAGGCCCACCA
>Ga0315271_10000235_pt1 | contig 28658 bp, 23 predicted proteins | sample C3_top_MG_FD_204664 | JGI IMG/M metagenome (GOLD analysis project Ga0315271, IMG submission 204664) | Sediment microbial communities from Yellowstone Lake, YNP, Wyoming, USA - C3_top | ecosystem: Environmental > Aquatic > Freshwater > Lake > Sediment | place: USA: Wyoming | collected 2017-08-01
GACGTAGCGCGGGTTGGCGAGGTACAGCTCGGTGTAGGCTTTGCGGTAGTACGCCCGGATCGTGTCCCAGCTCAGGGTCGGGTGCTCGCAGACGGCCGAGACCTCGTTTGCGACGTTGTACTCGTCCCAGTCATAGGTCTTGATCTTCCCTTCCCGGTGGAGTTTGTCGAACATCTTCGACCCCGGGAACGGGATGCAGATCGAGAACTTGGCGACGTCGACGTTCGTCCTCTTCGCGAAATCGATGGTGTCGCGCATGGAGGCCTCGTCGTCGGCCGACAGGCCCAGCATGTACATGCCCCAGGTGTCGAGGCCGGCCTTGCGCGACGCGTCGACCGCGGCCATGCCCTGGGCCAGACTGGCCTTGCCACCTTTGCCGAAGGCCTTCAGCACGCGATCGTTGCCGCTTTCGAAACCGAAATGCACGCGGTAGCAGCCGGCCCTTCTCATGACGCGGAACAGCTCGTCCGTGGCGCTGTCGACGCGGATGCCGTTGGTGCAGGTCCAGACCATCTTCAGGTTCCTGCGGATGATGGCCTCGCAGACCTGGATCGCCCAGGCGCGGTTGCTCGTGAAGATGTCGTCGGTCAGCAGGGCCTCCCGATAGCCCAGTTTTTCCAGAGCCTCGAACTCGTCGGCGCACCGCTCGGGGGACTTCCTGCGGTGCCCGAACCCCATCGTGTTCTTGCTCGTGCAGTAGTCGCAGCCGAAGAGGCAGCCGCGCGAGAACTCCACGGTGCACGGGGGCGGGTTGCGCACCAGGACCTTGGAGTAGCGCCGCCGGTAGGCGTCGATCGGGAACAGGTCCCAGGCCGGCAGCGGCAGGTCGTCAAGGTTCCCGACCAGGGTCCTGGCCGGCGACTCCACGATGGTGTCGCCTCGGCGCCAGTAGACGCCCGGGAGAGCGTCCAGCGGCTTGCCGTCGACGATGTCCGGGAAAACTGTGTCGCCCTCGCCCGCGACGAGGATGTCGATCCGCGATTCCCGCAGCGTCTCCACGGGCAGGGCCGAGGCGTGCGGCCCGCCGGCGATGGTCACGATATCTTTCGAGATGTCCTTGATGAGGAAGGAGAGGTCGCGCAGCTGATTGACGAGCGGCGTGGTTGCGGTGATCCCCACGAAATCCGGCCGACGACTCCCGATGATCTCCCTCAAGCTGGCCGGGTCGTAGGGTTGGTACGAGAGATCGAGAATCTCGGGCCGGTGTCCCCGCGCACGCACGGCGGCGCCAAGCGCGGCCAGGCCCAACACCGGGAACACGGGGTTCATGGCAGCCGCGGGGCTGGTCCCGTACGTCCTCAGATAAGAGGGGTTGATCAGGAGAACAGAGGCCATATCGGCAGGATTATAGTACCTGGATTCAAGGATATCCATCATTTTCGGCGTCCGTGTCCCGGGAACGCGCGCACGTCGCGTGTTCCGCGCCGCGGCGCAGCGGCACGACCGACAGGGAAACCTGCTATCATCCCGCGGGCACAGCGTGGGGGATGGAACGAGCGGTGCGAATGGCGGTGCTTTCGGACATTCACGGCAACCTCGAAGCGCTCGAGGCGGTGCTCGCCGAAGTCGACCGGATCGGGGTCGATTCCGTGTGCTCCCTCGGCGATATCGTCGGCTACGGACCGAGCCCGGCGGCGTGCGTCGAGATCGTCCGCCGCCGGGCCGCCGTCTCTCTGACCGGCAACCACGACGCCGCGGTCGCCGGGCTCACCTCGCTCGAGGATTTCAACGAGTTCGCCCGCTCGGCCGTGGAGTGGTCGGCCGCGCAGCTCGGGGCCGGGGACATCGAGTATTTGAGGACGCTCCCGTACACGCACCGCGCGCCGGAGCTCCTGCTCGTTCATGCGTCGCCCATCGAGCCGGAGCGCTGGCACTACATCCACGGCAGAGCCGACATCGGCGAGCATTTCGCCGCGTTCTCTGAGCGCCTGTGCTTCGTGGGGCACTCGCACCGGCCGGGCGTCTACGCCATCAGGGGAGACAGCAGCGTCGCCCGCTGCGGGGTGTTCGAAGCGCTGCAGCCGGGGCAGCGGTATCTCGTCAACGCCGGGAGCGTGGGGCAGCCGCGTGACCGCGACCCGCGAGCCTCGTACGTCGTGTACGACGCCGCGCACGATTGCGTTGAGGTTCGCCGCGTCGCCTACCCGATCGAGAAGACACAGGAGCGGATGCGCGCAGCGGGCCTTCCCGCCTTTCTCGTCGACCGCCTCGGCGCGGGTGTCTAGCGGGTCCCGGGACTTGGCGGGTCCGCGGCGTCGCGCTTCTCCCGTCGTCACTGCGGTGGGCCCGCGCGTGCCCTTGTGGCTGCCCGCGGCGCTGGTGTGCTGCGTCGTGGCCTGGGGTGGTGGTGCGCCCGTGGACGCGGCTGTCCTCCCGAGACACACCGCCGGGGCGATGCGCGGGGGTGGCGGCGAATCGCAGATCGACGAGTCGTCGCCGGACGAGTCCGCACCCGACCCTGGGCGACCGGAGGGCTCCGCAGCGCTTCCCGCCCGGCTGCGGGAGTTTGTCGAGGGGAGCCTGGCCCGCTACGACGGTCTCAAGAGCGGGTCGGCGGGTTTCCGCCGCCAGGGGTGGTTCCCCTCGTTCTTCCTGCGTGACCCTGAGCGCGACGTGGTGGTCGAGCCGGGGTCGGGCGGGAAAATGTCCGTCACTGCACACATATCCTGCGCGCGCAGGGACGTCGAGCAGCGCCTGGTGATCGCGCCGGCCGGCCGCTTCGAACTGCCCGGGGCGGACAAACGCTTTTTCGCCGAGTTGATCGGGGCGCTGGCGACCGCGGCTCCGGAGATCGATCACGCCCGCCTGCGCATCTGGTTCGCCGTTCTGCGCGCCGACGGGCAGATGACCTGGGAGTCGCGCGGCAGCATCGGGTTGAGTGCACCCGCGGCAGCTCGCTTCCCGGCGGGGTCACGGACTGCGGAAGCGATCTGGCCGCTCCTCGACGAGAACACGCTCCCCCCCTCTTTATGGGACGTCCCTTGAAAAGGGCCCATCTGCTGCGGCTCCCTCCTCGCGTCTGCCTGCGACGTGCACCAGCACGTCTCTGCATCCGCTGCGTCGGGCGCCTTGCACCTGGACCCTTTTGAAGGGACTCTCCGGGACCGTGATGTCCGTTGCAAAGGGCCCATCTGCCGCCTCCGGTGGTACAATAAACAATTGATGAGCCTGTTCGCTGGGTGCTGGATACCGCGTTCGATCGTCGGCCTGGCTATCGCCCTTCTCTTGTCCCCGCCGGTTCTGCCGGCAGCCGCGACTGCGCCCGGGGTTGGGTCCTATGCACCGCCCCTCGAATTAACAGACCTCGGCGGCATAGCCAAGAGCGTGCTCTGGGGTGAGGGCACCCCCGCGGCGACTATCGTCTACTTCTTCGACCCGCAATCCTCGACGTGCCTCCTCGAGATGAGTTTTCTCGATGCCCTCTATCTGCGGGCCCGCGACTTTGGCCTCGCGATCTACGCGGTGGAGGCGGCCGGGCGTCAGCCGGCGGAAGTCAGCCGCTCGATGGAACGCTATTGCGCGGTCTATCGCGACCCGACCTTTCCTGTTCTGCCGGACCCCGCGTTCCGGGCGAGCCGCACCTATGGCGCCGAACGGGTTCCCGTGACCTTTGTCATGGAGTCCCACGGGGTGATCCTCAACCGCATCGAAGGCTATGATCACGATGTGGCCGTCACCATCGTCCGGCGGCTCGAGCAGTTGCTGAAGCGAGAGCGCGGCTTCCTGTCGCCCTCGCTGCGCGAGTCCGGCATAGCCGAGGCCGAAGAGCAGGAGGCCGAAGCCCGGCTGGCTGCCGCAACCGCGCGCGCGAGCGTCCCGGCGACGCGGGCGCTCGGCGTGGGGGACAGCGCTCCCGAGTTCGAGTTCGTCGACCTGGCCGGCCGCACCGGTCGTTGGAACTGGTCCGGGGAGCCGGCCCGCGGCCCGCGCATCGTGGTTTTTTTCGGCGGTCTGTCCCTTGACTCGGTTGCGGCACTGAACTGGCTCGATGCGCTCTCGCGTCGCGGACATGAATCCGGCCTCGAGGTGCTGGCGGTTGAGGCCGGCGGCATGGGCGCCGCAGAGTTGCAGACAGCCCTCGAGAGGTATCGCCGCTACAACCCTGATCCGTCCTTCCCGGTGGTCCCCGACACGGGCGGGCTGCTCGCGAAGTCGTTCGGCCCGTGGGAGAAGCTGCCGCAAACCTACCTGCTGGCGGGAAACGGTTCCGTGCTCTACCACGCCGAAGGCTTCAGCGCCGGCGAGGGGGAAATCATGGCGGGCAAGGTGGAGCGGGCCTATCTCCTCGCGGGGCGCCCGTTCCCCCCGGCGCGTGCTGACGGAGGTGCGGCGCCGGCGCCCGTGGAGGAGGAGGCCCCGAGCATCCGCAGGCGGCAGGATCTGGACGATCGCTACCGCTCGGCGATTGTCCAGGGTGATGCGGCATTCATGGCCTGGGAGTTCGACCGCGCCTTGTCGCAGTACCTGGTGGCCCTCGAAGCGCAGCCGAAGGACCTGCACGCCCTCGTCCGCGTGGCCCAGATCTACGAGCGCCGCGGCGAACCCGGGCCGGCACTCGAGTACTGGCAGCGTGTGCTCGTCGTGCGGCCGGATCACGCCGAGGCCGCGAGCCGGGTCAAGGAGCTGCAACAACCCCGCTGAGGTCGGGCTGCGGCCGATTGACAGCCCGTCTCCCTTGGAGTATCAACAATTCGTCACGTCGGGCTGTGCACAACATCAAGGAGGTCTGCATGGGAATGTTCAAACGTTCTGTGGTGGTGCTCCTCCCGGTGCTCATGACCGGGGTCATCCCGGCACGAGCTCAGACGCCGCCGCTCAAGGAGTTGCCGAAATTCTTCGGCACCTTCTCCCCGATCGTCGGCAGTTGGTCGGAGTACGCGGTGACCGAGACCGAGGGCGGCAAGAAGTCAACCTTGCGTAGCGCGATCGTCGGCAAGGAGGGCGACGCTTTCTGGTACGAGGTCGCCATCACCGAGGGGGGGGTGCGCAACATCATCAAGATGTTTCTCAAGGGCGACCCGAACAACCCGGAGAACATTCAGCGGCTCATCATGAAAAACGGCGACCAGCCCGCGCAGGAGATGCCACGCGAATTCGTGGTGATGGGACGGCGTATGGCGACGTCCATGTTCGAGTCCCGCAGCGGCTCATCGGTGGTCAGCCAGCCAAACCTCAAGACCGAAGAGGTGGGCGTCGGGAAGGTGACCGTCCCGGCGGGGTCCTACAGCGTGACCAGCAACCGCATCCTCGACGCCACGGGGAAGGTTCTGGCCTCGTATGACTTCAACAAGGATGTTCTCCCCTTCGGCATCGTGCGTTCGGCGACCGACAAGGTGAGGATGGAGTTGGTCGCCGCCGGTAAGGACGCGGTCTCACTGATCACCGAGCAGCCGGTGATGATGAAGAGGCCGCCGGGGATGCCCGAAGCCAACCCGCGTGGCACTCCCCCCGGCATGGAGGCGCCCCGGAACGCCCCATCTCCCGCAAGCGGCGGGTACGGATCCCCGTCTCCGGCTCCCGCTTCAGGCGGCTACGGCAAGTAGGGACTCTTCAGCCCCGGACGAAAAAGACCCTCCTGGCGTAAGCCGGGAGGGTCTTTTATTCGTGAAGCCAACGCAACAGATTGGCTCATTTCAGCGGCCGTTACGGGAGGATTACGCGGTCCCCGACCTGCAAGTCGTGTCCCGTGCCAAAGCCGTTCAGGCGCCGGAGCTCCTCCACCGGGGCGTCGAACTTGCGCGAGATCTGCCAGAGATTGTCACCCCGGCGCACCTCGTAGGTCCGACCGCTGCGTGCCGTCCGGGCGGTGGCCGTCCCGGCGGCGGGCTCGCGCAAGGCGACGGCCTGGCCGATGTTCAGCACGGTGTCGGCATCGAAGTTGTTCCACGTCAACAGATCTTCGAGCGGGATGTTGAAACGGCGCGCGATCGACCACGGGTTGTCGCCGGAACGCACCCGGTAGGACTGGGGCGCCGTCGAGGAGACCACGACACGCCCCGGGGCTCTGGGGATCGGGGCCTCCGCCAGACGCAAGCCGGGGATGACCAGCTCCTGGCCGGGGCGAATTTCGTTGCCTTTCACACGGCCTGCCTCCCGGATGGCCTCCGTGGAGGTTCCGAAGCGCTGGGCAATGGAGTAGAGCGTGTCGCCCGGGGCCACGCGATAGGTGCTCTGCGTGGCGGTTGTCTTCCCTGCCGGGACTTTCGCGAGGCCTGCCACCAAGTCCTCGGTCCGCCCCGCCGGGATTTTCAGCGCGTACTTGCTGCCCGGGGGCACGACGTTCTTTCGCAATTCCGGGTTGAGGTCCTGGATGGTGTCGACGCTGGTGTGGCAGAGCGCGGCGACCAGGGAGAGACGCGTCCCGCCGCCGACTTCCATGATCTCGGCCGGGTCGAGCTGCTCGTAATCCAGCTGGAAGCCGTAGCGTTCGGGGTCCTTGGCAATGATGAGGGCCGCGAAGTAGGCCGGCACGTAGTTGCGGGTCTCCCCGGGCAGGTCGAGCGACCAGAAGTCGTTGGTTCCGGCCTTTGCGATGGCGCGCTGAACCCTGCCCCTGCCGGCGTTGTAGCCGGCGAACGCGAGGGGCCAGGAGCCGAACTCCTCGAAGAGGTCCTTGAGGTGGCGGGCGGCGGCGCGCGTGGCCTTCTCGGGATCGCGGCGCTCGTCGAGCCAATCGGTCCGGTGCAGGCCGTAGAGCTTGCCGGTCGAGGTGATGAACTGCCAGACACCCATTGCCTTGGCGCTGGAATAGGCTTTCGGGTTGAAGCCGCTCTCGATCAGGGCGAGGTAGTACAGATCGGTCGGGATGCCGAGCTCCGCGAAGATCGGCTTCATGGTCGCTTCGAACTTGCGTGAGCGGGTCAGACCGGCCTCGAAGCTGCGGCGGCGAGTGGTCTGGAATATCTCGACGTAGTCCAGCACCTTGGTGTTGAGGTCCATCGGGATGTCGTACGTCGGCTCGGCGATCTTGATGGCCGGTTCCGCGGGGACGATGACGACGTGTTTTTCGACCTCCTTCAGGAGGCTGTCGTCGTCCGGACCGACGAGGACCGGGGCGGTCTCGGTGCGCTCCGGAACAGCTTCGGGGGCGGGGGAGCCGCCGACGGATGGCGCCCCAGCCGTTACCGGAACGGCGACTTGGTTCGCCGCCGCCGAGGTTGCGATTGCCAAGTCCGGTGTCACTGCCGGGGTCACGCCCTGAGTCACCGTGGCGGCCACAATCTGCGCGGGGCTGGCCATCGTCTCGGGTTGGACGGCCGCCGCGTTGACGGGGGCCTGCGCGGGAACCTGGTCGGCACCCCGGACAGGGACGGTCATCAGAGCCAGCGCGGTCACCACGCCCGCCAGCAGCAGAGAGGCTCTGCCTCTCATCGTGTTTGCACCATTCATATTCGTTCCTCCTCGCAGTCTGCCGGGGGCCGGATCATTCGACCGGCCCTGCCCCCGTGTGTCGTCAGTGTAATAAGAAGAGGTTGAGGTGATGGGGGATGAAGTTGTGGTCCGAGAATGTGCAGTCATGCTAACCTTCGATGCCGAGGATGGCAAGAGGTTTTTCTCAAGCTGGAGAAGGTGATTATAATGACTGAAGACCGCGGGGGGGCTCTGGTCGGGGCGCACATCAGCATAGCCGGGGGTGTGTCGCTGGCGTTCGAGCGCGGCGTGGAGGCTGGCTGCGCGTCGATGCAGATCTTCACGAAGAACGCGACGCGCTGGGAAGCGCCCCCGCTCGGGTACGACGAGGCGGCCCGCTTCCGCTCGGAACAGACCCGCAGCCGAATCGCGCCGGTGGTTGCCCACGGCTCCTACCTGATCAACCTCGCGTCGCCGGACCCGGCGCTTCTTGAGCGGTCGCGCCGCGCCTTCCTCGAAGAGCTGCAACGCTCGGGGACATTGGGCCTGCCCTGTGTCATCACCCACCCCGGGGCGCACATGGGGGCCGGGGTCGAGGCCGGACTGGCGCGGGTCGCCGAGTCCCTCGACTGGCTGGAGGAGCGGGCGGGGGAGGGGGCCCCCCTCGTCTGCCTGGAGAACACCGCCGGTCCGGGGACGGTCCTGGCCGGGGACTTCGCGCACCTCGGAGCGATCTTTGGGCGTGTCCGCTCCCCGGACCGCCTCGGTGTCTGCCTCGACACGTGCCACGCCCATGCCGCCGGGTACGATTTCACGACGCCGGCCGCCTACCGCGACACGTTGGCGGCGCTCGAGGCGGCGGTCGGCCCCGGCCGGATCCTCGCTCTCCACCTCAACGACGCCAAGGGAGAGCGAGGCGGCCGACTCGACCGCCACGAGCATCTCGGACGGGGACGCATCGGCCTGGAGTGCTTTCGTCTCTTCATGAACGACCCGCGTTTCGTCGCGGTCCCGAAAATCATCGAGACTCCGAAGGAGGATGACGGGCGGCCGATGGATCCGGTCAACCTCGGTGTGCTCCGCAGGCTGGTTGGATTAACACGGGTCCCGGCTGCGCTGGCCAGCGAGGCGCTGTAAGCGGTGCTGACGAGTCTGTCAACGCTTGCGGCTGCGCGGGTGGGCGCTCTCGTAGACCCGGGTCAGCTGCTCCGTGTCCAGACGCGTGTAGCGCGTTGTGGTCGAGAGGCTGCGATGCCCGAGCATCTCCTGGATCGAGCGCAGGTCGGCGCCCCCGCCAAGCAGGTGCGTGGCGAAGCTGTGGCGCAGCGCATGCGGTGAAATCCGCTTCTGCCACCCCTGCCGCAAGGCGCGGGCCCCGAGGAGGCGGTGGACGCTGCGCGAGGTCAGACGGCCGCCGTCGCGCACGTTGAGGAAGATGGCCGCAGCCCCCGTTTCGCCGCGCCGTTCCCGCGCGAGGTAGGCCCGGACAGCCTCGAGGGCCTTGCGCCCCACCGGCACGATCCGCTCCTTGCGCCCCTTGCCGAGCACCCGCACGGAGCCCCCGGTCAGATCGAGGTCTTCGAGGTTGAGCCCGGTGAGTTCGCTGACGCGCAGGCCGCTCGAGTAGAGCAGTTCGAGGAGGGCGCGGTCCCGCAGCGGGCTGCGCGGCGGGCCGCCGGGCGTTTCGAGCAGCCGCGCCGCCTCGTCCACCGTGAGCACCGGGGGGAGCGTCTTCGGCTTCGCGGGCGATCGGATCGGCCGCGCCGGATTGCCCTGCAGGAGCCCCTCGCGGTTGAGGAACCGGAAAAAGCTGCGCAGCGCGGCGAGCTTGCGACCGAGGGAGGAGGTCTTCAGCCCCCGGGCGCTCAGTGCGCCGAGGAAGCCGCGGACGGTGCGCAGGGTGACCTGCGCCGGGTCGATGGCCGGCGGCGGCGTTCGCGCGGCACCGCCGGCCCCCCCGGCACCTGGGTCGTGGCCGGCGCAGAAGCGGGCGAACTGATCCAGGTCGGCGGCATAGGCCCGCAGGGTCGCCGGAGAGAAGTTTTTCTCGACGCGCAGCCAGGTCAGGAAGGCGGCGACGGGGTCGGGGGACGGCCCCGCCGCCGGCGCGGGGTCACTTGAGGAGCCGCTCAATGTCGGCGAGGACCTGTTTGTTGTCCGGCATCCCCTCGACCACGAGCCGGACGATCCCCGCGGTGTCGATGAAGAAGGCGATCCGCCCCGGACCGTACTGGGACTGGATTTTTCCGCCCGGGTCGCTCACGAGCGGGAAGGTCAGCTTGAGTGATTCGGCGAAGCGCTGGTGGGTCTCCACGTCGTCGGGGCTCACACCCAGGACCTGGGTGTTCAGGCGCTCGAAGGCGGCGATGTCCGCCTGGAACGCCGTCATCTCGGCCGTTCAGCCCCCGGTGAAATCCTTGAAGTAGAAAGCCAGCAGGACGTTCTTCTTCCCCTGGTAGTCCGCGAGGGCGACCTTCCCGGTCGAGGAGTCCGCCGTAAAGCCCGGTGCGGTTTTGCCGGCCTCCGCGGCCCCCGCGGGAACGGCGGCGGCGAGACCGATCAAGGTCGCGGCGGTCAACAGTACTGCGGCGTGAACCATGGCAGACCCCCCTGTCTGGTAGAAACACTCACCCGCGACGGTTGTAGTCCCGGCCTTCAGGCAAGTCAAGGAAGCCGGTGGACCCAGAGGCTTCGCCGGGAGGAATGAGGTCCTTCCGGTTGACCGGAGTGCTCTCTGCGCTCGCCTCGGACGGTGCCCCCCTGGTAGCGGTCGGGAAACCTGGCGGTTTCCGGATCCGTGCCAACGGACGTCCCCCTCGACCTGCCTCGCAAGGAGATTCCTCATAATTCGGCATTTCAGATGCTCGCCGACGCAACTTATTGATTCAGAACGACCCCTGAATTTCAGAATCTCCTTGCCAGGGAAGGCCCCGGACCACGAAATCATTGACATTACTTGAGGGTTCACTATGCTTGGAGCCGAGATTCCCGGGTGGAAATGCGCCGTGACGCCCGCCACACGCTGAAGGCAGGCGCGATAGCGATGAAGGTTAACCCGGCATCCAGGGTCAAACGACGAGGAGGAGGACTCATGGCGGCGACACCGGAAGAGTTGGCCTGGCCGAGATGCAATTGCCCCCCAGTGGCTCCGGGGCGTCGCCAGGTCGATTCGTTCGCCGAGGAGGACGCGCGATGACGAGGAAGTCCGGCATCGTGCTCGCTCTGGTTCTCGTGCTCGCGCTGATCGGCTGCGCCCCGGCGAACAAGAACCTCTCCCTGCCCGTCGGGGAGGAGATCTCGCTCGGCCGAACCTCCTTCTCCTTCGACAAGGAGCAGGGGTCTTACGACCTCTTCCCGCAGTATCAGCTCAAGCCGGGCGACCTGCTCGACGTTCTCTTCCAGATCCGGACCTGGGCCGAGAAGGAGAGCTTCACGCTCGCCGTCGACCATACCGTCAGCGTGAAGTTCGACCGAGCCTCGGAGCTCAACGAGGAGCAGCGCGTTCGCCCCGACGGCACGATCTCCCTGCCCTACATCGGGAGCGTGTACGTGATCGGCAAGACGGTCCCCCAACTCGAGGCGGAGCTCAAGGCGAAATACGACAAGATCCTGCGCAAGCCGGAGCTGCACATCGTGGTCCCCGAGTTCCGCTCCAGCATCAAGGAGCTCAAGGCGGACCTCCACACGGCCCCGCGCGGGCTCAGCCGGCTCGTCACGGTGAGGCCGGACGGCTATGTCACGTTCCCGATGGTCGGCGACACCTACGTCGCGGGCAAAACCATCAGTGAAGTCAACACCGAGTTGAACCGCGGGTATGAGAAGATCATTCCGGACTTGCACTGCGACCTCTTCCTCGAGCAGCACAGCGGGAGCGTCGTGTACGTGGTTGGCGAGGTCAAGAAACCGGGCTCCTACCCCATCGCCAAGCCGATCGCCGTCCTGCAGGCGATTTCCATCGCCGGCTCCACCACGGACAACGCCGAGTTGGCGGGGGTCATGGTCGTCAGGAAGAAGGGCGACGGGCTCGTGGCGACCCGCGTCGACCTGAATCAGACCCTGGATTTCGCCGCGAAGACTCCGTTCTTCTTCCTGCAGCCCGACGACATCGTGGTCGTGCCCAAGACCCGCATCGCCGAGTCGGCGCAGCTCGCCCGCTACATTGGCGACATCTTGTTCTTCCGGGGTTGGGACATCCAGTTGAACACCGGGAATATTCACTTTCAGTGACCGGGGGATCGATGATGCGCACGGAAGACTATAAGAGAGAATTGATTTCGATCCTCTTCGCCCAGAAGAACGTCGTCGTCTGGACCATGATCCTCGTCTTCGCCGGCGCCATCGGCGTTGCCTTCTCGTGGCCGCCGACGTTCTCGGCCACGAGCGGGATCCTGGTCAAGAGTAAACAGCCCGAGAAGAGCCCGGAGGCCCTCGAGTCGAGCGTCCCCCGGCGTTTCACCGAGATCACCAAGGCGGACCTCGCTTCCGAGATCGAGATGCTCAACTCCCCCGCCGTGGTCGAGGCGACCCTTGAAACGCTTCGCAAGACCCACCCGGAGGTCTTCGCCGGCGTCTCCGGGAGCGCCGCTCAGGGGGCTCTGGTCTATCGCATCCTCAAGAACATGAAGACCGAGGTCGTCCCGCTCTCCAACGTCGTGAGCATCGTCTACTACGACAAGGACCCCAAGCTTGCCGCCGACACGCTCAACGTGCTGCTGGCCGAGTACCTCAAGAAGCGGGCCGGTATCTACAACGCCGGCGGATCAGGCACCTTCTTCCAGCAACAGGCCGACCTCTACAAGAGCCGCCTCGACGGCAACGACGAGACGATCTACAAGAACCTGGACGACACCGGCGTCGCCGACCCGGAGAAGGAGCTGCAGAACAACCTCAATCTCAAGCTCGCGGCAGAGGGGGAGCTCAATCGCATCCGCAACGCCTACCTCGAGACCCAGGCCACGCATCGGCGCCTCAAGGAGTCGCTGCAAAGTCCAGGGATCCAGTACTTCTCTTACCTCGACAGCTTCGTGATCGTCGAGCTGGCGAAGAAGCTCACCGAGTTGTCCTCGGAACGCAACCGGGCGCTGAAAACCTACCACCCCGAGAGCGACATCATCAAGACCTACGATGAGCAGGTGAACAAGACCGCGGACGCCCTCAAGGCCGAGGCGAGCGAGTACATGAAAAACGTGGCGGAGAAACTCAAGGCGATGGAGGTCCAGGTGAGTACGCTTGAGGCGACAATCGCCCGCTACGACCAGGAGAACCTCGCGCTGCGCAAGCAGTGGTACGCGACGAACAAATTGAACGCGGAATCCCAGCTGCTGCGTTTCTCCTACGAGACCTACGTCAAGCGCGCGGAAGAGGAATCGGTCGACGGCACCCTCGGCACGGCGGGAATCACGACGCGGGTCAACATCCTCAACGCGGCCTTCCCCTCCGACGGCCCCGTCTCCCCTCGCCCCGCGGTGATCCTGCCGCTCGCCGCCCTCGTCGGGCTCATTCTCGGCGTCAGCCTCGCCTTCATGCGTGAGTACTTCGACCACACCTTCAAGAAGCCGAGCGACGTCCAGGCTACCACGGATCTGCCGGTTCTCTTCTCCCTGAGCAGGCCCGGCAACCCGGCCGCGGACCGGTTCTACGGCCTCACCGTGCTTGCCGTCGTCGGCGTTCTTGTCCTCGTCAGCGCCTACCGCTATCACGCCTGGCTGCTCCGCTATTACCCGTGACGAAGGGCCGGCGGTGCGGAGCGGGCCCTGTGGTGACCGGCGCGCCGCCTGGGGCAGAGCGTGAAGATCGCTGAAGGAAGTTTCCGGGGAGCGGGGGTCGGCCTGTTCGGCCTGCTCTTCGGGGTCCTCTCGGTGGGGTTGCTCGCGACGCGCCACCCCGTCCTGGCGCTCGTCCCCTGCCTGGCCCTCCCGGTCCTCATCTACCTCGCGCGATCTCCCGAGGCCGGTTTCTATTTCCTCGTTGGTTACCTGCCCTTTCAAAACTACACGACGCTGATGATGGTCGGAGAGTACGACTTCTTCACGATACAGAAGTTCGTCGGCGCCTGGGTCATTCTCGTGCTCGCCCTCGCCGCGATCGCCAACAAGCGGCCCACGGTCAACCTGCACTCCAATCTCTGGGTCTGGTTCGCCGGCCTGTGGCTTACGGGATTCGTCTCGCTCCTCTTCTCGGAGTACCGGCTCGTGTCCTCGAACGAGCTGCGCCGCCAGCTCGTCGACTTGCTCTATTTCACGTTGAGCCTGGCCTTCCTCTCCCGCAAGGACCTCTACTCGAGGAAGATTCCCGTCCTGATCGTGACGACCGTGACCGCCAGCGCCCTGCTCTCGATCTATGGCTATGTCTTTCACGTCGACAAGCTCTCGCTCAACGTGCTCCAAGGTGAGGATTTCCGGCGCGCGCAGGGGGGCTCCCACGACCCGAACTATTTCGCCTCGATCATCGTCTTCAGCATGCCCTTCCTCGTGCACTGGTTCCACACGTCGAAGCGGATACTGGTGCGGGCCCTCACCCTCGTGCTGGCAGGGATCGGCGTGACCGCCATCGTCATCACCTTCTCACGCGGCGGCTTTCTGATCTTCGCCGCTTTCGCGGTGATCGCGGCCTTCGAGTACATGCGAAAATTGCGGCCTAAGCACTTGGGCTTTTTCACCTTCATTGCCGCCGCGGCGATTGTCTTCCTCGCCGTCTTCGTTCCGCGGAGCTTTTGGGAGCGCCAACGGACCACGTTCACCGCGAGTGAAATAAAGACCGACTATTCGCTGTCCCGACGGCTCTCGTACCTTGTGGTCGGCTGGGAGGAGTTCAAGAAGCGGCCGCTTCTCGGAGCCGGCCCCGGGACCTTCGGCGAACTGTACGGCAGCACGACGATCGCGCAGGTCTATACCAACGAGGAGTCCGAGCTCAAGCGGGCCTCCCACAACTCGTACCTCTCCGCCCTGGTCGGGACGGGTATCGTCGGTCTCTTCTTCTTCATGGCCGTCATCGTGGTGGCGTACCGGAATTTCCTCCGCGCCGAGTCCCTGTTCCTGAAGGCGGGCGACGACCGGATGGTCTCGCTCACCAAGGCGTACAAGATCGCCTACCTGACGCTCCTCATCACCTTCTTCACCCTCAACGCCCAGAACCAAAAGTACTTCTGGCTCTCCCTGGGCTTTTCTCAAGCCGCGCTCTTCCTCGCCAAAGGCTGGCCGGCCGCCGCGGGGGCCGCGGCGGCGCCTGTGCCGCCCCCATCGGTCGGCGTCCCCCGCGCCACAGGCTGACCACCCGGTGCACCCGGCGGGAAAAACGCTGCTCTTCCTCCGCGTGTGGGGCGGGCCGCCCATCGCAGCCAGCGTTGAGGGGATGCTGCGGCGGAGCTTTCCAGAGTTCGAGATCGAGGCCTGGAACATCGCCTCGCTGGTCAAGCGGCGGCCCGACATCGTCGCGATCAACGGTTGGAGTACGCTGCGCGAGCACACCCGGGCGGTTCTCACCGGAAGGCAGCGCTTCCGCACGGCTTTCTTCGCCACAACCTACCTTTTCCGCCGGGTGCGCCGGCTGCTGCTCGACCGGTTCCTGCCGCGCAGGGGGGAGTTCGCCGCCACCTTCCAGCTGCAGTCCCTCTTCGATGCCAGTCTGCCGGGGGTGCCGCACTTCGTGTACACCGATCAGACGGCCCTCGCCTACGGGGAGCGCATCGGCCACGGCTCACCAAGGGCCTATCGCCCGGACTGGATCGAGCTCGAAAGGGAGATCTACCGCCACGCAACCTGCGTCCTCACCCGGAGCGATGACATCTCGCGGTCGCTGGTCGAGGACTACCGCTGCCCGCCAGAGCGGGTCAGCTGCGTGTACGTTGGCTGCAACGTGCCGGTCGGTCCAGCCTCGGGCGCGGTCGAGCGCTACCAGAGCAAGGAGATCCTGTTTGTCGGGACCAACTGGGAGCTCAAGGGCGGTCCGGAACTGCTCGAGGCCTTTCAACGTCTGCGCCTCTCGCATCCCGAGTCCCGCCTGACCGTCATCGGGTGCAACCCCGCCGTCTCCGTTCCCGGTTGCGAGGTGCTCGGCGTCCTCCCCGTGGGGGCGCTCTCCCCCTACTTCCAGCGGGCCTCCGTCTTCTGCCTGCCCACCCGGGAGGAGGCTTTCGGGGTGGCCTTCATCGAAGCGCTGGCCCACCGGCTCCCCGTGGTCGCCACCGGCATCAACGCCATCCCCGAGTTCGTGCGCCACGGACACAACGGGCTGCTGGTCCCCGTTCGGGATGCCGCGGCGATCGCAACCGCGCTCGAAACGCTGCTGTCCGACCCGGCGCTGTGCCAGCGCTACGGCGAGGCGGGCTACGCCCATTTCCGGGAGCGCTACAATTGGGAGGCGGTTGGGTCACGCGTGAGAAAGCGCGTTCTCGCAGACCTTGGGGGGGCGAATCGTGAGCGGTGCCGCCAAGGGTTCTTCGTGATCGCCTCTCCGGGAAGCCAGCCCCCGTGAAGTCTACGACCGCAGGGAAGGGGCCTCTGGTGAGGGGAGCTCCGGGGCCATGCTGAAACGGTTGCTCTCCTATTCGGCCGGGCTCTACGCCATGGCCATGTTCACCAGCGTGGCGCGGATCGGCCTGCGGTCGCTCATCGCAAAGACCGCAGGCAAGGAGGCGCTCGGCGCCTACGCCTTCTACGGGACTGCGATCGCCCTCGGCGGCTCCCTCGTCGCCTTCGGCCTCAAGCGCTCCGTCGCGAAGCTCGTCGCCGCCAGCGGCGAGGAGCGGGACTACGCCCCGGTCGTCTGCGCGGTGATGGCCATCTTCGCCGTGGTCACCCTCGCATCTGCCGCGATCGGGCTCGCCCTCTCCCCCTGGCTCGACTGGGTCTACCTTTTCGCCCTCGTCACCCTCGGGCCGGTCACGATCTTCGAACTCGCCCGCGCCGCTTTCCGGGGACAGCTCGACCAGCGGCGCGAGATCGGCCTGCTCTTCGCGGGCATCTGCGTCCAGACGCTCTTCGTTGCGGGTGCGACGGTGTTTTCCGGGAATCCTCGCGCGCCGGTGTGGGGGGCGACGGCGGCGAACCTGCTCATTGCGCTCGCCGTCGTGGGGTATTTCCTCCGGCGTCACGGGGCGGCGTGGCGGCCGGCCGCGCTGGACGCCTCCTTCCGCACGACCGCCTTTCGCAGCCTGCTGGCGCTCTCTCTGCCGATCTGGATCGCCGACGTCTTTGGTGTCGTCGGGCATCAAGCCGACCAGGTGATCGTCCAGGGAACGCTCGGCTACGCGGCCCTCGCGGAGTACGCGGCCGCCTTTACCTTCATTGGTCTGCTCGACCAGCCCATCACCATCCTCTCCCGGGTGATGCTCGTCACGTTCGCCGGGGGGCACTACACGGAGGTCGAGCAGTACCGGACCGTCACCTCGCTGAGCCTGGCGTTCTTCTCGCTGCTCGGCCTGGTAGCGATGACGGTCGCGATGCCCCTGACGCCCGTGGTCTTCACCGCGGCCTACGCGGCCGTCCCGACGCTGGTCGCCATCCTCTCCGTCTCGTGCGTCTTCAACGCGGTAGAGGTGCTCAACTCCTCGCTGACGATCGCCCGGGACTATGCCGAGGCCAATCGCAATGCCTCGCTCTGGAGCACGGCGGCTTACGTCCCTCTGGCCTTCCTGCTCGTCCACCAGGGGGGGGTGGTGGGAGCGGCCTGGAGCTATGTCGCCTCCTGGGCGGGGTATGCCCTGATCCACGCCATCTACATGAGACGCCGACTTCCCGAACACGCGGCGATTGCCCTCCGCAAGATGTTCCTCGGGACGATCCTGTACGGACTCGCCGCCGCCGCGATCCGGTGGTCGGGCTCCGCCTGGTGGTTCGCTGCCGTTGCCCCGGCCTACTTCTGCGCCGGTCAAGTCGTCGGGGTCTGGGACCTGCGTCGAGTCCCCCGTTTGGCGAGGAGCCTGCTGCGGCAGGGGTCGACGCCGGCGAACCCATAGTCCTTGTCAACGCCGGTGAGCTTTCGGTCTCGGCTGTCCGCGACGCGACACGGCGCTCCCCTGGTGCCGCTTTTCATTTTCGCGTGGACTCAGAACGCGGAACGTCTTGCCCTTCACTGGCGGAGCCGATACCCTTCGCGGTGGGTGTCACGGGCCGGGGTGAGGGGTCGCCATGGTTGCTGCGGCGTTCTTCTGGGGGTCGATGTTCACGGTTTTCTACGTCTACGCGCTGTACCCCCTGGCCGTCACGGTGCTGGCGGCGCTCTTCCCCAGGCGCATCGCGTCCGACCCGTCGCACTGCCCGACGGCAACCCTTCTCATCGCCGCCTACAACGAAGAGCGATGCATCGCTCGCAAGCTCGAAAACGCCCTCGGCCTGCGCTACCCGCGGGAGCGGCTGCAGATCATCGTCGCCGCGGACGGGTCCGACGACGGCACCGCCGAGATCGTGCGCGGCTTCGCGGATCGGGGCGTCGCGTTGCTCCACGTCCCGGAACGCTCCGGCAAGATGGCCGCCATTGTCCGCGCCATGGCGCGCGCCCGCGGCGAGATCGTGATCTTCTCCGACGCCAACAACATCTACGACCCCGATGCGCTCCGGCAGCTCGTGGCCCCTTTCGCCGACCCGGCGGTGGGAGCGGTGGGCGGTGCCAAGCAGATCTTCGACGACACGCGGCCGCTGAGCCGTTCCGAGGGGCTGTACTGGAAATACGAGTCCTTCATCAAATCGCGCGAGACGAGACTTGGCAGCTGCGTCGGCGCCGCCGGTGAGATCCTCGCCATACGGCGCGAGCTGTTCAGCGCCCCGCCCCCGCACGTCATCAACGACGACTTCTACATCTGCATGCAGATCGCCGGCCGCGGCGCCCGGGTCGTGTACGCGCCCGCCGCCCGCTCGGTCGAGTACGCCTCCTCGAGTGCGACCGGGGAGATCACCCGCCGCGCACGCATCGTCGCCGGCCGCTATCAGGCGATGCTCCTGCTCCCGCGGCTCGTCTCCCTGCGTCACCCGCTCTTGCTGTGGCAGGTCGTGTCCCACAAGTTCATGCGCCCCCTCGTGCCCTTCGCCATGGTGGGGGCACTCGCGGGAAACATCGGGATGCTCGCCGCACCGCCGCCCGCCGGGCCGCTGCCCCTGCTCAGGGGGACCCCGCCGTGGGGGGGCATTTTCTTCGCGGCGCAAGCGTTGTTCTATGGCCTGGCAGTTCTCGGTTCCCGGATCAGAGGGAAGGGAGTCGCGGGCAAGCTGCTGCACCTGCCGGCCTTCCTCGTGCAGAGCAACTACGCCGCCCTCCTCGGATTCCTCGGACTGTTCAGGGGGAAGCGGGGGGTGCTCTGGAAGAGGGTCGCCCGGGGGGACGAGGCCCCGTGAAACCGAAGCTCTGCTTCGCGATCTGGTCCTTCGGCGTCGGCGGCGCGGAGCGCGTCCTCATCGGCCTGCTCAAGGGCATCCCCCGGGACGCCTATGACATCAGCGTTCTCTGCCTCAAAGAGAAGGGCGTCTACGCCCACGAAATCGAGGAGGCGGGCATTCCGGTGCACAGCATCGGCAAGACCCGGAAGATCGACCCCGCCGCCTTTATCCGGCTCGTCGCCTTCCTGCGGCGGGAGCGGCCGGACCTGCTGAACACGCACCTGTGGACCGCCGATCTCTGGGGCCGGATCGCGGGGATCCTCACCGGTGTGCGGCGCATCGTCGTCACCGAGCACAACGTCGACCTCTGGAAGTCCCGCCTGCGACTGGCCATTGACCGGGCGCTCTTCGCCCGCACCGACGCGGTGATCTGTGTGGGCGAGGAGGTCCGGGACTTCTATCTGCGGAGAGTCGGCGTCCCCGCGGAGAAGGCCGTCGTCATCGCGAATGGGATCGAACTCTGGCGCTTCGCGGCGGCCTCCGGCGGCGGGGCGGTCCGCGCGGCCTTCGGGATCGGCGGTCAAGAGTTTCTCTTCGTCTGCGCAGCCCGGCTGCACCCGCAGAAGGCCCACCCGGTCCTGTTCGAGGCCGTGCGCCTGCTCCTTGAACAGGGTGCACCGCCGTTTCGCCTGCTGCTTGTCGGCGACGGCACCGAGCGCCCGACGCTCGAGGATCTTGCGGGCCGCCTCGGCCTGCGCGGCGAGGTGCTCTTCCTCGGGGCGCGGACGGATGTCCCGGCGATCCTCGCGGACGCCGACGGCTTCGTCCTCTCCTCGGACTACGAGGGCACGTCGATCGCCATCCTCGAGGCCATGGCGGCGACGCTGCCCGTCGTCGCCACCGACGTCGGCGCCAACCGCTCCGTGGTCAGAGACGGGGTTGCGGGCCTGATCGTCCCCCCGCGGGACCCCTCACTGCTGGCTGCGGCGATGCTGCGGTTGATCGGCGACCGGGAGGCAGCCCGGGCCATGGGCAGACGGGGCCGCGAGATCGTGCAAGCGCACTACAGCACCGAATCGGCGACGCGCGCGACCCTCGAACTCTTCGATCGGCTGCTCCGGAGGCCTTAGGGGCTGCCCCGTTCAGCAACGAACCGGCGCCGTGCGACGAGCGCCGGCACTCCCATGACCTTGAGGACGAAGGTGTCCATCGAGTCCCGGCGACCGATGTAGACTCGCGGAATTTCGAAGGGATGCTCACGGACGGCCCGGTAGCGCAGCGGGCCTGGGGAGAGCGTGAACGCCATCGCGTACCCGAGGCTGCGCAGCAGATCGACCGTGACCGCGTCGTAGTCGCCCGGCTGTCCGTTCGGGTAGGCGAAGGCCCGAAGAGGCGCCCCGGTCTCCGCGGCGACGCGGCGCCCCGACTCCTCGATCTCCCGCAAGGCCGCAACGCGGTCGACCCGGGCCAGAATCGGGTGCGTGACGGTGTGCGGCTGAAACGTGATGCCCGCCGCGGTCATCTCCCGCACCTGCTCCCAACTCATGAAGAGCCCCGGGTCCGCGGCAGCCGGCGGCACGCCGAGCGCCTCCGCGAGTTGCCCGAGCCGCTCCCGCTTCTCCTCCTCGGGGAGCCGCTTCAGACGCGCGACGAGGAGGCCGAGCGCGCCGTCGCGCGCCGCAGGCGTCGAGAGGTCCCTCTCGCCGAGCAGCGGCAGATCCGCCCGCCGTATTGCCGTGGATCCGAAAGCGCGGGCGCACGCTTCCCACCAGGGGAGGGTCCCGCGGTCGATGGCGCCCGTCAGCAGGAAAACGGCGGCGGGGATGCCGTGCCGGCGCAGGACCGGGAAGGCGTTGCGGTAGTTGTCGAGGTAGCCATCGTCGAAGGTGATCAGAAGCGCCCGGGGCGGCAGGTCCGCCTCGCCGCTGATGAACCGCCCCAGGGCGTCCAGGCTGACGACGCTGAAGGACGAGGCGACAAGTGCCATCTGTTGCTCGAAAACTGCCGGCGTGGCGCTCACGACAGGCTTGAAGGAGTTGAACCCCGGATCCTGCCACGGCGCGACGCGGTGGTAGGCGAGCACGGTCAACCGGCTCTCGCCCCGCAGCCGGTCGAGCAGCCGGCCGAGGCCGAGTCGGACGAGCACCGCGATCAGGCCGTCGGGTCTTTTCACGAGAGAGACCGCCCGTAGACCTCAAGGGTCCTCTCCAGCATCGCCCCGACGCCGAAGTCGCTCTTCGCCATCTCGTATGCGGCCAGGCCGATCCGTCGGGCCTCCTCCGGGTGGCCGGCCAGCCAGCCCAGCGCGGCGGCGAGCGCCTCGGGGTTTTTGGAAGGCACAAGCACCCCGGTGCGGCCGTGCTCGATCAGGTCCGGGATGCCTCCGACCGCCGTCGCGAGGATCGGTCTGGCAAACGCGGCAGCTTCGAGGATCGCGTATGGCATCGCCTCCGTGAGGGAGGGCAGACAGACGCAGTCGGCCGCCAGCAGCAGCGACGCGGTGTCCGTGACGAACCCCAGAAACCGCACCCGATCGCCGAGCCCGAGCGCCGCGGCGAGATCTTCGAGTTCGCGGCGAAGGGGGCCCTCGCCCGCCGCGAGGACGACTGTCCGCGGCGTCCCCTTCAGGCGCGCGACGGCTTCGAGGAGGTGTCGGTGACCTTTCACGGGGTGCAGCCGCGCTGGGACGACAACCACGAAATCCCCGGGAGTGCACCCCCACACACGACGCGCGGCCGCGTCCGCCGCCGCAGGCGGCCGCGCGGGAACGGACACCGCGTTCGGCACGAGCGTGCAGTGCGCGTCCCCCTCGCGCCGGTACCGGGCCAGCAGGACCTTGCTCACCACGACGGTTTCCCGCGAGAGGTGACGGTCCAGCCGGAGCACGCTCTCGTAGATGAAGCCCTTCGTCCCGGGGTATTCGCCGGCGTGGTCGCTGTGGATTGTTGCCACACGCCCCGGGACGCCGGCGAGCACCGCGGCGAGGTGGCCCCAAAAGATCGACTGCACGTTGTGCGCGTCGACCACGGTGAAGCCCCCGGCCCGGATGAGGCGCCGGAGTTCGAGGAGCAGGCGGGGATCGCCGCGACCGCGGTCGAGCGGGAGGGCGGGCAGATTCTCGGCGAGCAGCCGCGCGTGGAGGGGGTGGTCGCGCAACACGGCGACGCGGCAGTCGGCGACGGTCCGCTGGAGCGTCCGTGCGAGCGTCAGTACGCGGACCTCAGCGCCGCCGAAGCCGCACGCGAGATCGACGAGCAGGACCCGGCTGGTGACCGCGGCCTGAGGCGCGTCCCTACGAGGTGTTCCGACCTGCGATGGCACGTTGGGGGCCTAGCGGGCCAGATCCCGCACCGGGTGGGTGAGGCAGTCGCCACCGTGGAATGCCGCGGCACGCGGACAGGAGACGACGAGGCTCGCCGGAACAGTCGCGACCCAACCGACATTGATTGCTCCCCGCACACGATCCTCCCGGTTGCGCGCCGCCGCATCGAGGCGTGGGCTCGTAGCCGCTACCGTAGCACCCACCTCGCACAGCGACAAGTGCTGCGGTACATTCAGCCGAGGACTGATGTCAGGATCTTCTTCACAAGGTAGCTCCAGAAGTTCGTGAGTCGTGCGATATCCATCAGGTGCGTCGGGGAGGAGCTGAAATGCCGAATTCATGTGAAACTTCTCGCACGGCAAGGCGAGGGGCTATCCGTTGGCAAGATGGCTGGAAATGGTACCCGTGAGGTCCCTCAACGCTGCCCAAGGCAAGGATCGCTCCCCCCAAGCTGCCCGCAGCTCAGATTTTCCCCGTACCGCTCCGAAAAACGGGGAAACTCCTGAAAAAAACTCCAGCCTTGACAGAAGCGGCTGCACGTCATAAAAAAGAGAGTTTCCATACGTGGCGTGACCCGGCTGTGACCACTGCGAGAGGTGATGAATCCGCATGCGAAGGTGGTTGAATGGAGAATAGAACCGGGTATGTCAAGGCCTCCGAGTTCGTCTATCGCACGTTCACGATCGGTTTTTCGCTCGTCGCCCTCGTGCTCGTCGCGCCGTTGTGCGCTGTCATCGCCCTCGCGATCCTCCTCGTCGACGGCCCGCCCCTCTTCTACTCGAGCGAGCGGCTCGGCAAAAACAAGCGTCTGTTCAAGATGTACAAGTTCCGGACCCTGGTCCCCGATGCCGAGGGCCGGATCGGGGCGAGTATCTTCCAGTACTCCCTCTCCTCGAATCGGGCACTGCTGACCCACACAGGAAAATTCCTCCGAGAAACGCGCCTGGACGAGATCCCCCAGTTCATCAACACCCTCCGGGGGGACATGGACCTCATCGGGCCACGGCCGATGAGGCCCGAGCAATACCAGCGGTTCTGCAAGAACATCCCGGACTTTGACTTCCAGTTCACGGTGCGGCCCGGACTGATCGGGTACGCGCAGCTCTTCACGCCGCACACGGCACCCAAGCGCATCCGCTCCATGATCGACCACAAGTTCCTCCACCGAAAGCACCTCTACTCCTCGGAACTGCTCCTGCTGATCATCAGCCTCGGGATGATCACCTTGAGGCTGGTTGGCCGTGTCTTCCAGGCAATCGGGCAGGAACTGAAGCTGCTCCTCGGCCCGCGCCGGGAGCGGCGCGTCTTGGACCGGCACTTCCCCAAGGGGGTGACGGTCCTCATCCGGCCGGAAGGGAACCCGACCGCCGCGGCTCTCGAAGTCCCGCTCCTCGACGCCAACGAGGAGGCGCTCGCCGTCCAAGCCGAGTCGCTGCCGGCCGGCCCGCTCGATCTCGTGGTCCGGATCCCGATCGTCTCCCGCGGCGGCCGCATGATGATCAAGTCGGTGAGCTGCACAGCGGAGGTCTGTGCCACGAAAAGAAACAATGATGGGGGGAACACCGTTTGCGTACTGAAATACCAGCCCCGCTCTCCGTTCCAGTACTACCTGATGCACCAGCACCTGATGCACGGCAGCATCTTCAGGCACGCCTGATGGCAGGACTCATCCGTTCGGCATTACGGCCCATGCTCCTGCTCTGCGCGGTGGCGGCCCTCTCCTGCTGCAGTTCAGGGGCCGACGCGGACCGGGTTGCTCTCACGTTCGACGACGGACCCGACGCGGCGATCACGGCGCAGATCCTCGATCTGCTGGCAGCCTACGACGCCAAGGGCACCTTCTTCATGGTCGGTCAGCACGTGGCTGCCTCGCCGCAGACGGCCGTCCGCGTCGTCGCCGGGGGGCACGAGGTCGGCAACCACTCCTATTCCCACCGGGACTTCACGAAGCTGTCCGAGGACGCCGCCTGTGCGGAGATCTCCGCTGGGGAGGAGGCCATCTTCGCGGCGACCGGAGTACGCACCACCCTCCTGCGCCCGCCGTATGCCGGCGAGCCCTCATGGTTGGCGTCGTGGGCCGCGGCGAACCGATACCGCGTCGTGGAGGCCGACGTCTGGGGGCTGGACTGGGAACTCAGGACAGCCCAGGAGATTGCGGACACCGTGCTCGCCAAAGTCTACCCTGGGGCGATCATCCTGCTCCACGACGGGGTCGCGCCGGGCGCTGCAGCCACCCAGACCCACCGCACGGTGACGGTGGATGCGACGCGGATCCTCCTCGAGGAACTACACCGGCGGCACTACAAACTCGTCACCGTCTCAGACCTCTAGGAGAACTGAGCGGTGGTTGGGGACGGCTGCGGTCGTGCCGTCAGCCCCCCGCGTAGATCGCCTTGGGGATGTAGTACCGGCGCTTGTTAAGGGCCACCCCCAGGACATTCCCGCCGGCCTTGACAAGGCGCTCCTTGGCGTCCTGCACGACCTCCCACCGGGTGCGCTCGCACTCGACCACCAGCACGATCCCGTCGAAGAACCCGGCCGCGAGCGAGGCGTCGGAAGAGCTGAAGATGGCACTGCTGTCGCAGATCACGTAGTCGAACTTCGACTTCAATGTTGCCATTCGCTGGCCGTTGCTGCTGCGAATGACGTCGAAAAGCGTGGTGTTCGGGTCGCCGATGGGCATCAGCATCAGCCGCGGGTCATCCGTCGGGCTGACTACGTCCTCCAGCCCGATGTTCGAGGTCAGATATTCCGACAACCCCGGCTGCTGGGGAATCTTGAAGTGCTCGTGCAGCATCGGCGTGGAGAAGTTGCCGTCCACGAGAAGCACCTGGGCGCTGGTGTGGGTGCTCAGCGCAGAGGCCATGCCGATGGCCGTGACGGTCTTGCCCTCACCCCGGTTGCTGCTGGTCACCAGGATCGACCGCGTCTCGTGGTTCGCCGCAGCACTCACCAGACTCCCCTGGACCCCGGAGAGGGCGCCGAAGTTCTGCATCAAGATCTGCTTTACAGCGGTGTCGAGCACCCCTCTGTCGCTGCCCATCTGGCACCTCCTCAACGCGTGGCGACCTTTCGCTCTCACCCCGGGTGACGCCCCGCTTGTGTCGTGGGTGAGTTCCCAGGTCAAGGCTCATCAAATTGAGCTATCCGCGTATGCTCCGGGGAAAACGACACAAAGTCAAGTCCGCCGTGATTGCTTGCCGACAGATTTGTGTTCGTGCCTGCCTGCCTGCCGGTGCGACGAACCCGAGACCAGCGGCCTCTTGTTACGGGCCGAGCCGTTTCTGGGTCGCCTGGAGCTGCTGGAGGAGTTCCGCCCACGGCAGGCTGTCGGCGGTGAGGAGACCCCGATTCGCATAGCGCTCCGCCCGCTCGTCCTTCCACGTAAACCAATGCGCGCCGACGAGAAAGGGGAGATTGTAGAAATCGACGGCGAGGGAGGCCGCCTGTCTCCCCCGGTCGGCCTGGGTGCCGATCGCTTCGTTCCACGACCAGTCCAGGCCGTTCGGCGGGGCATCGTACAAGCCCGAGTCGATTGCCGGGACCGACCACTCCGTCACGATGACCGGCTTGCCGGTCTGGTCGTGGAAGTGCCGCAGATAGGCTTTCTCGTTCTCGCTCAGCCCGGGCTGCTGGTTTTGGGGGTAGAGATTGGCGGCGATGCCGTCATACCGTGCGTAGAGGTCCAGGAACAGGGAGATGCCGCTTGCCCCCGAGGCCATGAAGCGGTTGGAAAAAATCAGCCGGTCCGGGTCGACGGACCGGATGGCCCGGATCGTGATGTCGATGTAACGGCCGACGACCTCGCGTGCGAACAGCCGATAGTCCTCGGCCATGGCACCCAGGGGGAGGATGGGATCGGGTCGCGCCGCGATGAGGGAATCGAAGGAGGCATAGCTCGTCTGCCAGGCCTGATTGAGCGCCCCGATCGAACTGTAGCGGCGCACGAGAAAATCCTTGAGGGCGACGGCGCAATGGGGTGAGTAGACCCGGCGGGCCAGGTCGGCGTGATCCAGTTCGTTGTCGGCGAACCACCCGGCGAACCAGCGTTGCCCTCCCAGGTACGAATACAGACTGAGGACCTCCGTGCGATACGCTGCCTCGAAGGCCGGGTCAAAGGGATCGGGGAAGGCGTGGCCCAACATGCCCGCGTTCCCCTGGGCGTCCACCAGGTGGTCGAAGGCCGCCGTCAGAGCGTTGCTTTCGACGGCGACGAAGAGGGGGAGGGGCTCCGCTCCCGCGTTCTCCAGAGCGGTGTTGACGCCGGACCAGTAGCTGACCCTCGTCCAGCCCGCCAGGGAGTTGAAGCCGAGCGTACGGAGATACGCGGCCCACTCATCGCCGGAACGAACGGGAAGGTCCGTCGCCCTGCCGGAGGGTCCCACCGTCGCGATGGAGTAGAAAGGCCGCCCCGCGGGCGTCACCAGCCAGGAGGTCTCTCCTTCCGAAGCGAGGCGGAATGTCTTTCCTCCCGCGAAGAGGGTGGTCGGCGACGGCCGGGTCACCGCACCCGGTTCCGACGGGAATGCGAGGGCAGTCGCTCCTCTGCCGATTGTCAGCTTGGCGAAATCAACCCGGCCCGCGGTCTTGTCCGACAGACCGAAGGACGCTCTGAAGGAGTCGGCTCCCGTGGGGGGGAATCCGACCGAGACCGTGAACGGACGCCACGCCGGCGAAGGGGCCAGGTTGAAAGATTTCTTCGCTAGCGTTGTCGCCCCCTTCAGGAAGGCGATATTGACGCTGGCTTGGAAGGGGAGGAGGCCAGCGGTCCGATAGTAACCGTTGACGGTTCCCGTCGGGGCGGGGAAAGCCTTTTTATACTCCAGCCGTGCCCCAAATGAACCGGCATACCAGGGCCCGACAGACAGTGTCCCTCCGAGACTCGGATCGTTGCCGTAGCTGAAGACCACCGCCTGGCTCGAGGTGATTCGCCCCTGGAGGGCATCGAGGAGAACGAGCTCATCCCATTGCGTTCTCTCAGGGGAGAGGGTCATTTCGCCCTCCGCCAATCGCAGTCGAGGGGCGGCGAGCAACGCCACGGTCAGGGCGAAGGATCCCATCCAACGATTCTCGCGTCGAAATCTGAATGGCAATCCCGGTCCTCCCTTTGGCTCTATATATATGTTTATTATAAGCTATTGTGATGCATGGTGCCCCCCGGGTATGTGATTCCCCGCACAGCGACACCACGGCCGCGAGGTTTCCATCTTGTCGATGTCACCGTGAGGGTCATCTACGAAAAGGATCCGGGTAAGCGTCTCGAAAAGCAGAGGTGCCTTATTCGTCAGCCTGTCAACGCACCAAGTCCTGAACAAGATGTGCGAACCAGTCCCCTCCGTACAGCACCGCGGCCCGCGAGTAATAATAAAGAAGGCTCGCCATCAGCGCCGCGATCCCGCCTGCGAGCAGAGCCAGCGGCAGCAGGAGCGGGCGCTGCGGTGCCACTGCAGAAGTGCCGATCTCCGGTGGAGGGCAGATCCAAGGCGCAGGTCCGGCCGGACCGGTTGCTGTCGACTGCGGGGCCGACTGCGCCGGCGGTATCCGGGCAGGCTCGGGCGCTGGAGTGGGCGCAGCCGGTGAGGTCGGCGCGGTCTCTGATCGCTCCCGTCCAACGAGGAAATGGAACGCTTTGCGGTAGACGCCCACCTCCTCGGCGGCCTGGAGGAGGTCCTTGGTGTCGACGATCCTCCTCCCCCCCTCGAAGGCGTTCCGCAGCGCCCGGTCGCAGAGGGAGTTGGTGAGCCGCGGGATTCCCTCGGCCGCCTCGGCGATGGCGTCGAGGAGCAGGTCGGGGAAGATCCCCGGGTCGCCCCCTGCCACGCGCAGTCGGTGCCTGACGTAGTCGCGCACCTGCGACGGCTTCATGCGCCCGAGGACTTCCATGTTGGCGATCCGCTGCCGGAAGGCCTCGTGGCTCGGCCCGGTCAGCATCCCGATGAGCTCCTGCTGCCCGAGCATCAGGACTTGGAGGAGTTTTGAGGCACCCTGTTCCAGGTTGTTGAGCAACCGGATCGCTTCCAGCCCCTCGTCGGAGAACTTGTGCGACTCATCCACGACGACCAGGAACGTGCCTCCCGCGGCGTGGAGTTTCAGCAGCTTGTCGCGCAGGACGCCGAGCGCCAACACCCGTGAGTCCCAGTCGAGCCGTGCTCCGAGGCGTTGCAGCAGCAGCTGGAAGAGTTCGCGATCGGTCCCCGGCGGTTCGGCGAGCCACAGGTGCACGGTGCTCTCGGGAAGATCGGCCATGAGTTTCTGGCTGAGCGTCGTCTTGCCGGCGCCGATCGGACCCGCCACCACCATGAGCCCCCGGCCCGAGCCGACGGCGCTGGTGAGCCGCCGCAGGATGCGCTGGTACTCCCCGTCGTCGAAGAAGAACGCCGGGTCCGGGACGTTCTCGAACGGCAGGAGCCTCAGACCGAAGTGGGAGACGTACATCGGCGTCCCTTCAGCGGTGCGGAGCGGGGGGGAGGAGCAGGATTTCCACGCGGCGGTTCTTGTCCCGCCCCCCGGCGGTGTCGTTACTGGCGAGGGGGTGGGTGTCGCCCCAACCTCTGACCCGGATGCGCTCGGCCGCGACGCCGCGCCGCTTGAGCAGGTCGGCCACGGCCTGGGCGCGCAACAGGGAGAGCGCGGCGTTGTCCTTGAAGGGCTTGCCCGCGGGAGTGCGGATCGGCCGG
>Ga0315271_10000236_pt1 | contig 28650 bp, 25 predicted proteins | sample C3_top_MG_FD_204664 | JGI IMG/M metagenome (GOLD analysis project Ga0315271, IMG submission 204664) | Sediment microbial communities from Yellowstone Lake, YNP, Wyoming, USA - C3_top | ecosystem: Environmental > Aquatic > Freshwater > Lake > Sediment | place: USA: Wyoming | collected 2017-08-01
GCAGGTCTCGCGGAGCGCCGCGTCGCCGACCCTGAACCCCAACCGGTCGTTGACCTGCCGGAAGCGGTGCAGTTCGATCGCGATGAGCGCCGCACCGTCGCGCATCGGCTCGAGCCACGGGGCGATCCGGTGGCGCGCCGGGTGGGGCCGGGCGAGCTCGCGGAACCCGATGCGGAGTCCCGTCAGGACGTCCAGAATCGCCGGCCGCTCGCTCTCATCGGCAAGCCAAGCCCCCAGCCCACCGAGCACGCGCGCGGTCATCCCCCAGATGACGAGCCCCGGCGAGGCGCCCGGCAGGTGCTCGACCGGGTACGCGTCGTACGTCAGACGCGCCTCGCGGAACGTTCGGTCTCGCCTGACCAGGGGTGCGCCCGGCACGATGGCCTCGACCGGCAGGTCCAGGATCGCGGCAACCTCGGACGGCTGCGGCCGCATCGTCGGGCGGCGGTCGGCCACCGCCACGATCGGTGTCACCGAGAAGTTCGACACCGGGACCCACAGGCCCGGCAGTCGGCCGACGATCCGCAACCCGCACTCGTCGCGGTCGAGCCCCACCTCCTCGGCCGCCTCGCGCAGCGCGGTACGCTCGGGCTCGTCGAGATCGTCGGGCTCCGCGCGTCCGCCAGGGAACGAGACCTCGCCCGAGTGATGCCCGCCGCGGTCGGTGCGCTCGGTGATGACGATGTGCGCCTCGCCCGACGCATCGGGGAAGAACAGCAGGAGCACAGCGGCAGGGCGGGCGTTCGTCAGCGGCACGTCCAGCCCCGGCACGGGCCGCGGACCGCCGGCGTCATGGAGCAGCGGCATCAGGGACGCCGGTCCGGGGGGCAGCGGATCTGGCAGTGGCTCGAGCCGATCGAGGACGTCGTCGAAGCGCATCAGGCGCGCTCGTCCGGCGCTAGTGCGCGCACGAGTGGGCCGTCTGCCGTCGCGTGGCCGTGGAGCAGCGGCATCAGCGATGGCGGCCCCGCGGGCAGGGGATCGGGCAGCGGCTCGAGCCGTGCGAGGACGTCGTCGAGCCGCACGCCTGGCCTAGTTCACCAGCCCGCCGTCGGGCTTCTTCTTGGGTGTGTCGATCCCCGGCAGGTCGAACGTGGGGACGGAGCCCCCCGCCGCAGATGCCACCGCATCGCGCTCGTCGCCGGCAAGGCCGCCCGCGCCGCCCGCCGAACCGGACCCGCCGGACCCGCCGGACCCGCCGGACGACCGCGCGTCGCGCCGATCGCCCGGGTCGGAGACGACCGACCCGCCGCCGGCCGCCGAGAACACCAGCGTCCCGCTGACCGGGTCCGCATCCGCGACGACCGTGTCGCCGGGGTGGAACGTGCCCGAGAGCATCGCCCGCGCGAATGGGTTCTCGACGAGGCGCTGGATCGTGCGCTTGAGCGGCCGGGCGCCGTAAGCAGGGTCGGTGCCCTCGCGCTGGATGACCGCCATCGCGGCCGGCGTGAGCTCAAGGGCGAGGTCCGCCGCCGCGATCCGCTGCTGCAGTTCCGCGATGAGCAGCCCGACGATCGCGGTGAGGTCCGCGTCCGTCAGCGCGTGGAACACGATCACCTCGTCCACCCGGTTGAGGAACTCCGGGCGGAAGACGCCGCGCAGCTGGTCGGTAACTTGGCGCTTCATCGACTCATAGGCGCCGCTGTCCGTCCGGCCGCTGTACGCCGCGATCTGCTGGCTGCCGACATTGCTCGTCATGATCACGACCGTGTTGCGGAAGTCCACGGTCCTGCCCTGGCCGTCGGTGAGGCGCCCGTCGTCGAGCACCTGGAGCAGCACATTGAACACGTCCGGGTGCGCCTTCTCGACCTCGTCGAGCAGGATCACCTGGTACGGCCGCCGCCGGACGGCCTCGGTCAGCTGGCCGCCCTCCTCGTAGCCCACGTAGCCGGGAGGGGCGCCGGTCAGGCGCGACACGGCGAACTTCTCCATGTACTCGCTCATGTCGATCCGGACCATCGCCGTCTCGTCGTCGAACAGGAATTGGGCCACCGCCCGCGCGAGCTCGGTCTTGCCGACGCCCGTGGGGCCCAGGAACAGGAAGCTCCCGATGGGCCGCCGCGGGTCCTTGAGCCCCGCCCGCGCCCGCCGCACGGCGTCCGAGACGGCCTCGATAGCCTCGTCCTGGCCGACGACGCGCTGGTGCAGCCGCTCCTCCATGTGGACGAGCTTCTCGAGCTCGCCCTCGAGCAGGCGCGTGACGGGGATGCCGGTCCAGGCGCCCACGATCTCTGCGATGTCGTCCGCGTCGACCTCTTCCTTGAGGAGCGCGCCCGGGCCCTGGAGCGCGGCGATTGCCGCCTCCTGGACCTTCTGCTGGTCCGCGAGCTCGCGGGCGCGGCCGTACTTGAGCTCAGCGGCGCGACCGTAGTCCGCCTCACGCTCCGCCTGGTCGATACGCACGGCGAGCTGCTCGATCTCGTACTTGGTGGCGCGCATCGCGGCGATCGCGGACTTCTCCGCCTCCCAGCGCTGCTTCATGGCGCCCGCCTGCTCGCCGATCTCGGCCAGCTCCTTCTCGAGCGCCTCGAGCCGCGCCTTGCTGGCGTCGTCGGTTTCCTTGCGGAGGGCCTCGCGCTCGATCTCGAGCTGGATCCGCCGGCGCTCCAGCTCGTCGAGCTCGATCGGCATGGAGTCGATCTCCATGCGCAGCCGGCTCGCCGCCTCGTCGACGAGGTCGATCGCCTTGTCGGGCAGGAAGCGCTCGGTGATGTAGCGGTTGGACAGCGTGGCGGCGGCGACCAGGGCCGAGTCCGTGATGCGGACGCCGTGGTGGACCTCGTAGCGCTCGCGGAGGCCGCGCAGGATCGAGATGGTCTCCTCCACGGTGGGCTGGTCGACCATCACCGGCTGGAAGCGCCGCTCGAGCGCCGCGTCCTTCTCGATGTGCTTGCGGTACTCGTCGAGCGTGGTGGCGCCGATCGTGTGCAGCTCGCCGCGCGCGAGCATGGGCTTGAGCAGGTTGGACGCGTCCATCGCGCCCTCGGCCGCACCCGCGCCCACGACCGTGTGGAGCTCGTCGATGAACAGGATGACGCGGCCGTCGCTGTCCTTGATCTCCTTGAGGACGGCCTTGAGGCGCTCCTCGAACTCGCCGCGGAACTTGGCGCCGGCGATGACCGCCCCCAGGTCGAGCGAGATGACGCGCTTGTCCTTGAGCCCTTCGGGCACGTCGCCGCGGACGATCCGCTGCGCGAGGCCCTCGACGATGGCGGTCTTGCCCACGCCGGGCTCGCCGATCAGCACCGGGTTGTTCTTGGTTCGGCGCGAGAGCACCTGGATCGTCCGGCGGATCTCCTCGTCCCGGCCGATGACCGGGTCGAGCTTGCCCGCGCGCGCCTCGGCGGTGAGGTCGCGGCCGTACTTCTCGAGCGCCTGGTAGGTCGCCTCGGGGTTCTGCGTGGTCACGCGCTGGCCGCCGCGGACGCCCTGGAGGGCGGCGAGGATGGCCTCGCGGCCCGCGCTGTGGTGCTCGAGGAGGCTCTGGGCGTCGCCGCCCGCCTCGGCCACGCCGATGAGGAGGTGCTCGGTCGAGGTGTACTCGTCGCCCATGCGGCGCGCTTCCTCGGCCGCCCGTTCCACGACGCGCTTGGCCCGTGCGTCGAGGCCCAGCGTGCCGCCGGAGATCCGCGCGCGGCGGGCGAGCGTGCCTGCGATCTCGTCACGGAACGCCGGCATGTCCACGCCCAGGCGCCGGAGCGTCTCGGCGGGCACGCCGTCGTCCGGACCCACGAGGGACGCGAGGATGTGCTCGGCGTCGAGCACGGGGCTCTGCATCCGCTCGGCGAGCTGCTGGGCGTTGATGATGGCCTCTTGGGCCTTCTCGGTGAAGCGGTCGAGTTGCATGGTCGGGTTCTCGTTGCGGTGCGTTCGGCGCCGGTTACGACGACGCGCGCGGGTCTGGCTGGGGGACGAGGTCGAGGAAGTGGGCCGCGGCCGCCTTCGCCTCGGGATCGAGGTTGGTCGGCAGCACGACCCGCACCTTGACGTACAGGTCGCCGGCGCCCTCGCCCTTGAGCTTGGGCATGCCCTGGCCGGTGAGTCGGATGGTCTTGCCGGTCTGGGTGCCGGCTGGGATGGTCAGCAGCAGGCGACCCTTGAGCGTGGTGACGGGCACTTCGCCACCGAGCAGCGCCTCGCGCAGCGTGATGGGCAGCTCGCGCTCGAGGTCGGCGCCCTTGCGGGTGTAGACCTCGTGCGGGCGCACGGTCACGGTCACGACCACGTCGCGGCCCCTCGGGCCCTTGCCGGCGAGCCGGATGCGACCCCCGGTGTCGACGCCCCGCGGGATGGACACCTCGTAGCGCTTGCCCTCGACCTCGACCAGGCGGCTCGTGCCGTGGAACGACTCCTCAAGAGTCAAGTCGGCGGGCGCCTCGAGCTCGTCCTTGGGCTTGGCGCGGGACGGCTCATGCGCGCGCTGGGTCTGCCGCGGCGGTTGGCCTGCGTTGGGGACGCCGCCCATCTGGGCGAGGATCTCCTCGAAGTTGACGCCGCCGGCCGCTCCCGCGCCACCGGGGCCGCCTGCGCCGTTCATGCCGCCAGCGGCGTTCCGTCCCGCCTGCGCTCCCGCGGCCGCACCGCCGAAGAACATGCGGAAGAAGTCGGAGAAGCCGGCGCCGCCCGCGTCCGCGGAACGGAACTCGTAGCGGACGCCGCCCGGGCCACCGCCCGCGCCCCCAGCCCCGCCCCCGGCCCCGCCGAAGTTGAAGCCCGCGAACGGACCGCCGGCGGCGAAGGGGTCGGTGCCCGAGCGCCCGCCACCGGCTCGCTGGTACTGGTCCCAGTTGGCGCCGAGCAGGTCGTACTGCTTGCGCTTCTCCGGGTCCGACAGGACCTCGTTGGCCTCGTTGAGGTCCTTGAACTTGCGCTCGGAGGCCTTGTCGCCCGGGTTCCGGTCCGGGTGGAACTGCCGCGCCAGCTTCCGGAACGCCTTCTTGATGTCGGCTTGTGAGGCCGACCGAGGCACGCCCAGGGTCTGGTAGTAGTCGCGGTACTCCATCGGACCGGTCCCTCGTCGTCGTCTGCGCTAGACGACGACCGTCGGCTGGTCGCCCGGGAACGGGTTCCGCTGGGCGCGGCCAACCGCACCCTTGGACCCGCGCCCACCGGGCTCGCCGGTGACGGTCTTGAGCGGCTGGGGCTTGCGCCGGAGCGCGGCCTCGAGCACCTGCTCCATCGAGTCGGCGAGGACCAGCTTGAGCTGCTTGCGGATCTCGTCGGGGATGTCCCGAAGGTCCTTCTCGTTCTTGCGGGGCAGGATGACCATGCCGGCACCTGCGAGGTGGGCGGCCAGGATCTTGCTCTTGAGCCCGCCGATCGGGAGGACACGACCCCGCAGGGTGATCTCGCCCGTCATGGCCACGTCCTTGCGGACCGGGATCCCGGTCAGCGCAGACACCATGGCCGTGGCCAGGGTGACGCCGGCCGATGGCCCGTCTTTGGGGGTCGCGCCCGCCGGGACGTGGATGTGGAGCGTGTTGCGCTCGAAGGTCTCGAGCGGGATGCCCAGCTCGTCCGCATGGGTTCGGATCCAGGAGAGCGCCGCTCGGGCCGACTCGCGCATCACGTCGCCGAGCTGGCCGGTGAGGATGAAGTCCTCCTTGCCGACCATCTTGGTGACTTCGACCGCGACCACGTCACCGCCGACCTCGGTCACGACGAGGCCGGTTGCCGAGCCGATCTGGTCCTCGGCCTCGAGCTCGCCGTACTCGAAGCGCGGCGGGCCGAGGTACACCTCGAGCTTCCGAAGATCGATGACGGTCTTGCGCTTGCGCCCCTCGGCGACGGTGCGAGCCACCTTGCGCATGATGCTCGCGAGCTCACGCTCGAGGTTCCGGACGCCGGCCTCGTGCGTGTAGGCCTGGACCAGGGCGGTGAGCGTCTCGTCGGTGATCTCGACGTGCTTGGCCTTGAGGCCGTGGTTCTCCATCTGCTTGGGGACGAGGAACCGCCGCGCGATCTGGACCTTCTCCATCTGGGTGTAGCCCGGCAGCTGGATGACCTCCATGCGGTCGCGCAGGGCGGCAGGGATCGGGTCGAGCAGGTTGGCGGTCGCGACGAACAGCACCTTGCGCAGGTCGAAGGGGACCTCGAGGTAGTTGTCCTGGAAGCTGAAGTTCTGCTCCGGGTCGAGGACTTCGAGCAGCGCGGAGCTCGGGTCGCCCCGGAAGTCCATGCCGATCTTGTCGACCTCGTCGAGCATGAAGACCGGGTTGTTCGTGCCGGCGGTCTTGACGCTCTGGATGATCCGGCCGGGCAGGGCGCCGATGTAGGTGCGCCGGTGGCCGCGGATCTCCGCCTCGTCGTGGATGCCGCCGAGGCTCATGCGGACGAACTTGCGGCCCATGGCCCGGGCGATGCTCTTGCCCAGGCTCGTCTTGCCCACGCCGGGAGGGCCCACGAACAGCAGGATTGGGCTGCGGATGGTGTCCGCGAGGCTGCGGACCGCGAGGTACTCGAGGATGCGCTCCTTGACCTTCTCGAGGCCGTAGTGGTCCTCGTCGAGGATCTGCGCGGCTTCCTTGATGTTGAGGCGATCCTCGGTGGACACAGTCCACGGCAGCGAGACGAGCCAGTCTACGTACGTGCGGATCACGCCGACCTCGGGCGAGGCGGACGGGATCCGGCTCATCCGGTCGATCTCCTTGATCGCCCGGGCGCGGACCTCCTCGGGCATGCCGGAGGACTCGACCTTCTCGCGCAGCTCGTTGATCTCGGCCTGCTGCGGGTCGTCCTCGCCCAGCTCGCGCTGGATCGCCTTGAGCTGCTCGCGGAGGATGTACTCCCGCTGGGTCTTGTCCATCTCGGACTTGACCTCGCTCTGGATCTTCCCCTTGAGCTCGAGGATCTCGGTCTGGCGGGCGAGGAACGCGGAGACGAGCTTGAGGCGCTGCTCGACGTCGGTGGTCTCGAGGAGCTCCTGGCGCTGCTCGGTCGACATCTCGGGGCTGTACGCCACCATGTCCGCGAGGAGGCCGGGCTCGGTGATGTTGCGGGCGGCGACGCCGGCCTCGGGCGGCACGGGCGCGCCGTTGGCGACGTACTGCTCGATCTGGGCCTGCACGCTGCGCATGAGCGCCTGGATCTCGACGCCAGTGGGGACGTCGTCGTGGAGGTCCTCGATGGTCGCGGACAGGTATGGCGACGTCTTGGCGAAGCTCTTCACCCGGACGCGGTTCTGACCCTGGACGATGGCCCGGACGGTGCCGTCCTGGAGCTGCACGACCTGGGCGATCTTCGCGATCGTGCCCACCTCGTAGAGCTCGGAGGGGTCGGTGATGTCCTCCTGCTCCGCCGTGCGCTGGGTGACGAGCACGATGGGGCCACCGGCGTCGACCGCCGCGTTGAGTGCGGCCACGCTCTTCTCGCGGCCGACCTGGAGCGGGACGATCATCTCCGGGAAGATCACGGTCTCGCGGAGTGCGACGAGCGGGACCTCACGCAGGCCGTCCTTCGCCGGCTGCGATGCCTGCTCGGCTTTCGCCTGCTTCGCCATCAGTTCTCCTTTGCGTGCCGGGCCGGCGGTCCGGCGCGACGATTGGTCGTCTTCGTGGGTTCGGTGGTCAGCGGTCGGGGGATGGGGCGCCCTCCGGGCTGGGTGGACCGGCTTCGGGTGCCTCCGCACGAGCGCGGGTGCCTTCGTCGTAGAGGTATTCCAGGATCCGCTTGCCGAGGCGCTCCTCGAGCTCGAACAGCGTGCGGACCCCCGCGAGGTTCACCCCACGGTCCCGAGTGAGGTGACGGATCCACAGGATCCTGCGGATGTCCTCCTCGGAATAGAGCCTGATATTGGTAGGGGTGCGCGCCGGGCAGACCAGGCCCTCGTCCTCGTAGATCCGGAGGGTACGGGGGTGCGCCGAGACGAGCGTCGCGGCGACGCTGATGACGTAGACCGGCCGGGTGGCGTCCCGATCCGGCCGGCGGGCGGCAGACATCTGGGCTACTTCTCGACCTTCTGCGTCGCGTCTGCGTCGCCTGCCACAGCGGCTTGCGTCGTCCCGACGACCATCGGTTGGATGCGGATCTGCTTGGGCTTGACCTGCTCGGCCTTGGGGATGCGGAGCCGCAGGATGCCATGCTCGAACGTGGCCTCGGCCCTGTCCGCCTCGAAACCGGTCGGGAGTGTCAAGGTGCGCATCACCGAGCCCCGGCTGATCTCGCGGACCAGCCAGCCGCCCTCGTGTGCGGCGCGGTCGGCCGAGTCCTCGGCCTTGATGGTCAGGGTGCCGTTCTCTACGGTGATCTCCACGTCCTCCAGCGCGATGCCGGGGAGCGAGGCTTCCACGAGGAGCGCGTCCGCGGTGGTGCGGACGTCCAGCGGCAGGCGGGCGTACTCGGTGCCCGCGACGCCGGTGAACGGCCGGTACAGCGCGTCGTCAAACAGGCGATCCACCGCCTGGCGAAGCGTCATCGGCTCGCCGAAGGGCGACGGGCGACGGGTCATCGTCATTGCGTCTACCTCCTGCACGCCCGGGGGGTTGGACCGTAGGGTTCCGGGCACACGAGAGGCTAGAACCTTGACAATGACGTTGTCAAGATAAGTACTGGAAATCGGACCTATATGGTTGTGCGGGTTTCGTGTGTGGGATGTCTGGTCGTGACCCCCCGGCAACCCGGCCCTCCTCGTGACCACCGGCAACCCGGCCCGCCCCGTGATCACCGGCACCTGGCTCCCCTCGGGATCGAGGGGCTACCAGCCCCGCCCCGGGAACCACCCGGGCAACCTGGCTCCCCCCGGGATCGAGGGGCTACCAGCCCATGCTGCGACAGATGCTCGGATTCGAGGACCACCTGGCGCACGGTCGGCCCGGTCACGCGCCATTCGATCCTTCAAACCGAGCGTTCGATCCACGCTGGGCCCGTAGGCCCTCAGATCCGAGGCGGGAGCCTCCGGTGCGGTTGCCGAGGCGGGAGCCTCCGGTGCGGTTGCCGAGGCGGGAGCCTCCGGTGCGGTTGCCGAGGCGGGAGCCTCCGGTGCGGGATCCGAGGCGGGAGCCTCCGGTGCGGGATAAGCCTCGGATGAGGGGGCTGGGGGAACCTTCGAGTATGGCAACGCGGCAACGACCTGGGGACAGCGGTGTGGAGGACGCCCGGGAGCTCCTCGCTGAGTTCCGGCGTGAGCTGCGCCTTGCGCGCCGAGCAGCTGGGCTGAGCATCGAGGCCGCGGCGAGGCGCGCCGGCATGTCGGAGACGAGGCTCGGCGACATCGAGCGTGGCGATGTCAGCTCACCGGGACTCGAATCGTTGTGCCGCGCGGCGCGTGCGGTCGGGCTCAAGGCCTGGCTCCGGGTGTACCCGACGGGCGAGGCCGTGGTGGACGCCGGTCAACTCCCCGTCCTCGCGCGACTGGAGAGTGTCCTCGGCCGACCGCTCCGGATGGCGCGCGAGGTCGCCCTGCCAATCCAAAGCGACCTGCGAGCGTGGGATGCTCGCCTCACGGACGGCAGGAGCAACGCCTCGATGGATGCCGAAGCGCGTCTCGATGACATCCAGGCGGTCGCGCGACGCATCGCGCTCAAGCAGCGCGACGACCCGAGCGCCGGTGTCGTGCTGCTGATCCTCAACCGGACGGTCCACAACCGGCGAGTCCTCGCTACGCACCGCGAGGCCCTGCGCGCCCAGTTCCCCCTTGATGGCGCAGCGATCCTGCGAGACCTTCGAGCCGGCAGGATCCCCGGGACGGGCGGAATCCTCCTCATCTGATCGCCTGTGGTCCGGGAATCATCGCGGCGCCCGCGGAATCGAGCGCCTACGGGCGCATGCTGCGATATGCCCTCGGATTCGAGGACCGCCCGGCGCATGAGCGGCCAGTCGGTGCGCCATTCGATCCTCCAACCCGAGCATTCGATCCTGCGTGCGTCCGTTGCCCCTCAGATCCGAGGAGGCGGTCTTCCGGGGGGCCCGGGTGGCCGAGGCAAGCGCCGAGTGGGCCGAGTGGGCCGAGTAGGCCGAGTGGGCCGGGTGGCCGAGGCAAGCGCCGAGTGGGCCGAGTGGGCCGAGTAGCCCGAGTGGGCCGGGTGGCCGAGGCGAGCCCCGAGTGGGCCGAGTGGGCCGGGTGGCCGAGGCAAGCGCCGAGTGGGCCGAGTAGCCCGAGTGGGCCGGGTGGCCGTGGCGAGCCCCGAGTGGGCCGAGTGGGCCGGGTGGCCGAGGCGAGTGGCCGGTCATCGATATGAGGCGCATCGACGACCGGGACCTCTGGCTGGGGCTGGTGCCGTCCATCGACGGTGCGAGGCGGCTCGGCGTCGATCCGCTGGTCGCCCCGGACCCGGTGCTGCGCTTCGAGCCGTGGCCCGAGCCGTTCGTCCGGCACGATGACAGCCCGCTCGCCGCGTTCGGCTGGTGATCGAGGTTCTGCCGGACGGGCTCCACGACATCTTCGCGCCGCCCCGCTCTGACCTTGCGCTGTCTCGGCCCGACCGTGCGCACCGTCCAGCGCATTGCCGCGCCGAATGTGCCCGTTCAGCGGGCGTTCCGATGCACGTGTCCGCCCAGCGGACATGGCAGCGCACGGCGAGGCGCCCCGGGGCTGATTCCGGCGTGTTTCAGGCCCGTTCGCGCATCAGGCTGCCCACACTGCGGGCACGTGCGCTGGAGTGCCCGTTCAGCGGGCAGGCACCACAAGACGATGCATCGGACGGCGACCGGGCGCGAGTCAAGGCGCCGAGCCCGAGCCGGGGCGCCGAGACTGACCGGGCCGAGCCGGAGCGCCGAGGGTGGCGCCGAGCCCGGGACGAGCGCCTAGACTTCGTCCGGCTCGCCGATCAGCTGCGAGCGCAGCTCGACCTCGCAGTCGGGTCGCCCGATCGCGATCACCTTGTCGCCCTCGGCGAGGATGGTGTCGTGGCGCAGCCGCGTGGGCGCCCCATCGCGGATCACGCCGAACAGCGAGCAGCCGACGGGGATCCGCAGCTCGGTCGCGACCTTGCCGATCGCCGGCGAGCCGGCCTGGAGGTGCGCCTCGATGATCTCGAGCTCGCCCTCGCCGAGCGCCGCGAGGTGCAGCAGCTCGTGGACCGGGATGTCCTGCTCGATCGAGCCCAGGATCATCCGGGTGGGGCTGATGATCTCGTCCACGCCGAGGTGGCGGAACAGCTGCTCGTTCTTGGGGTTGTTGACGCGGGCGATGGTCCGCGGCACGTCGAAGTGGTGCTTTGCCATCTGGCAGATCACGAGGTTGTCCTCGTCATCGCCGGTGACCGCCGCCACGATGTCCGCGCGGTTGGCGCCCGCCTCGCGCAGGTACTTGCCCTCACAGCCGTCCTGCGAGATGACGACCGACCCGATCTCGTCGCGGATGGTCTCCGCCCGCGAGCGGTCCTTCTCCATGAGCACGCACTCGTGCCCCGAGTCGATGAGCTCCTTGGCCAGGTAATAGCCGACCTTGCCGCCGCCGACGACCAGCACGAACATCGCTCAGGCCTCCGGGGAGCTGATGGGGCCCGCGACGCCGGTGGCTCCGGCGTGTGCATGGGAGTGGGCATGCTCGGGCACGAAGATCCCGGGCCGCTCGCCGGCTGGCTGGCCGAGGAACGCGAGCACCGCGGTCTCCATCAGGTTCGTCCGGCAGAGCGTCGCGAACCCGAGGTGGGAGTACGCCTCGGCGCGGACGGGGTCGTTGATCTTGGCGACAGTGCGAATCGAGCCCAGGACCTCGACGCCGAGCTGCGCCGCCATGATGTTGCGGTTGTCGCCCTCGGTCAGGGCGAGGAACAGGTCCGCGCCCACGGCACCGGCTCGGCGCAGCGTGTCCTCGTCGGTGCCGTCGCCCCGCAGGGCGGTCCCGCCGAACGACGACGGCAGGCGGTCGAACGCCGCCGACGCGCGATCGATGATCAGGACCTGCCAGCCGGCACGGTCCAGTGCGTCGGCCAGGCCGGCGCCCACGCGCCCGCAGCCGACGATCACGGCCTTCATGCTTGCTCCTCGGGCATCGCCTCGCGGACGACCCAGACCGCGCACGGCGCGTTCTTCAGGATGTACGGGATGGTGCGGCCGATGGCGAAGTCGCCGCCGAACCGGCGACGGAACGGCAGGCCGCAGATGATCATGTCGGCGCCGCGCTCGGACGCCTCGTCCACGATGGCAGCGCCCACGTCGCGGGCTTGCAGCAGGACGGTCTCGAGACGGTAGCGGGCGCCTTCGGCAGTCGCCTCGGCGATGTCGAGGACGCGCTGGGCATCTTCGGACTTGCCGGCCACATCGGCGTCGAGCGGGAGGGTCCAGTCGATCTCGACCACGTGGACGCCCACGAGCTCAGCGTGGTGGACCCGGGCGACCTCAGCCGCGAGCGCCACGATCGGTCGGTCGGTCCGTCCACCCGACAGTGCCACGACAGCACGCCGGAACTGGGGTGCCGACGAGTCGGCCACGGGCGATGCGCCTCCAGCGAAAGGTGACGGCGACGGGGGGACGCCCCTTGGCGTCCGGGCGGCCGCCGCGGAGGGTCACGATACCACCGGGCGATGCGGGTGAGGCACGACCCGGACCGCCCTAGGTATCGGTTGGGGCGCCTTCGTGGTGCAGATCGGCATCATGGCCGTGGAACCGGTCGTGCTCGTCGCGGCGGTACGGCACGTCCACGACGACCGTGTGGGGACGACCCACGAGGATCGTGCGGAGGCGACGGGCGGCCTGGTTGTAGAGGATCCGCTCCCACCAGTGCCGCGCCACGTACTCCGGGATCACGACGAACGTGATGGGATCGGGCTTGTCGGGGGACCAGGCACGGTCGAGCACGTCGAGGTAGGCCATCAGCGGGCCGACGAGCGCGCGGTAGGGCGACTCCACGATGACCAGTTGGACGCCCGGCACCTGGCGCTCCCAGCGCTCGCGCATCTCCTTGGCGTCGATCGGGTCGGAGGAGATGTAGACCGCGAGCACGTCGTCGGCGATGGAACGGGCCACGTTGACCGCCCGCACGACCGCTCGGGTCAGACCGGGCACCGGCACGATGGCCCGCTCCTCGCGCTGCATCGGCGAGAGGACGAAGTCCGGGCTGACGGCGAGCTGTCGGGCCGACGCCGTGTACTGGCGGTGGATGAACAGCATCATCAGGACGAGGGTCGGGATCAGCACCGCGACCACCCATGCGCCGTGCTCGAACTTCTCGAACAGCACGATCACGAGCACGACGAACGTCAGCAGGGCGCCGAACGCGTTGACGCCCATCCGCCACAGCCAGCCGCTCTCGTGGGTTCGGATCCAGTGGCGAACCATGCCCGTCTGGCTCAGCGTGAAGCACACGAACACGCCGACCGAGTAGAGCGGGATCAGGCCGGTCGTGTTGCCCTCGAAGGCGATGTAGATCGCCGCGGCGATGGCGGCGAGGAGGATGATCCCCCAGCTGTAGGCGAGGCGGTCGCCGCGGAAGCCGAACTGGCGCGGGAAGTAGCCGTCCTCGGCGAGGATCGCGCCGAGGCGCGGGAAGGCGTTGAAGCTCGTGTTCGCCGCGAGGAACAGGATCAGTGCCGTCGCCACCTGGAAGACGTAGTACACCGGGCTGCTGCTGCCGAACACGGTCTGCGCCACCATCGCGATGACGGTCGGGCCGCCCGACAGGTCCCGTGACGGGATGATGTCGTACGCGTGGGCGATGACCGTCACGCCGATGAAGATGATGCCCAGCAGCACGGCCATCGCGAGCATGGTGTTGCCCGCGTTCTTGGCCTCGGGCGGCTTGAACGCCGGGACCCCGTTCGCGATGGCCTCGACGCCGGTGAGCGCGACCGAGCCGCTCGCGAACGCCCGCAACACGAGGAACAGCCCGATCGCCTCGGTGCCCACGGGCATCGCCTCGGGCTGGCGCGGGAAGGGCGTGACGCCGCCGGTGGCCACGTGGAACAGCCCAGTGCCCACGATGAGCAGCGCGAGGCCGACGAACAGGTACGTCGGCACGGCGAAGATGTTCCCGGACTCGCGGAGGCCGCGCAGGTTGGCCACGGTGATCAGCCCGATGACGACGACGGCGAACACGATGCGCAACCGGTGGTCGTGCCCGTTGTCGATCCACGGCACGATCGAGATCACCTGGTCCATCGCTGACGACGTGGACACCGCGACGGTCATCACGTAGTCGATCAGCAGCGCCCCTGCGGCCACGAGGCCCAGGATCGGCAGCAGCTCCTGGCGGGCCACGGCATACGCGCCGCCGCCGCCGGGGAAGGCGCGGCAGACCTGGCGGTACGAGATCGCCACGACCGTGAGCAGCACGGTGATCGCGATGGCAACCGGGATCGAGAGGAAGAGGGCCCCGGCGCCGGCGAGTGCCAGGACCTTGAGGATCTCCTCAGTGGCGTAGGCAGATGACGAGATCGCGTCCGAGCTGAAGATCGGCAGGGCCAGCCGCTTGGACAGCCGCTCGCCGATCTCCTCCTCGCTGGCGAGCGGACGCCCGATCAGCCAGGCCTTCGCCCGGAGCCACTGGCGCCCGATCCCTGATCGCGGCGCGGACGCCGCGGGCTTGGCAACGAGCTGGCCGGGTCCCGAGTAGCGGAAGTACGCGGAGTGCGGTCGCTCGACGCGGACACGCTTGTCCGCCATCTTGCGACCCTGGATTGGTCGTCTGCCGCCGATCATGGGCTGGTTCGGGGAGACCTCACTGGGGACGTTGCCTGCGCCGTGGGCTGGTGCAGCCACCGACTCTACGGCACATCGCGAACGCCTGCGAGATGGCGCTACAACCCGAAGGCCAGCCGATCGACCAGCCGGGACGGCATCCGCACGGCCTCCATTGCGGCCTGCACCGTGGCGATGTCGTACGCGGTCCGCTGCCAGGTGGCCGTGCCGGCCTCGGTGTCGAGCACGAGCCATGACGAGGCGGGGATGCCGTCGCGCGGCTGCCCGACGGAGCCCGGGTTGAGGAACGCGCGCCGGGCGCCGAGCTCCAGCACGGACCCCGCGCCGGGGCTCATCGTCTCGAGCGAGCCGTCCTCGTCGAGGTACCCGATGGGCACGTGCGTGTGGCCATGGAGTCCGTGGCGCGTCTCGAGGTCGATGAACGCGGCGCGGGCGACGGGCGTGGAGGTCACGTACTCCCAGATGGGGTCGCGCGGGCTGCCGTGCAGCAGCGTCCAGTCGCCGCGGACGAGGCGCTCGGGCAGGGCGGTCAGCCAGGCGCGCGTGGCGTCGCTGATGGCCGCTCGCGTCCATTCCATCGCGCGACGGGCGTCCGCGTTGAACGACTCGATCTCGTCCCCGCCGAGTGCGGCCGCGTCATGGTTGCCGCGCACGCCGTGGGCGCCGAGGTCTCGCAGGCGGCCCACCACCGCGTCGGGCTCGGGGCCGTAGCCGACAATGTCGCCCAGCACCCAGACCTCGTCGGTGGGCGGGGCGACGGCGAGGACCGCATCGAGGGCGGTGATGTTGGCATGGACGTCCGAGAGGACCAGCGCGCGCATCGTCCGAGGGTAGCCCAGTCGCGCCCGGTCAGAGAGGCCGGCGGCGGCGTTCAGCCGGGTCGCGTGGATATCGGCTCTCGATCGGCCCGCCCCGCGGGACCACCACCAGCCGATGCTCCGGCAGCCCAGGCACGCCCGCGTCGAGGATCCGGACCGGGCCAGCGTGCAGGGCTCTGAGCACGGGTCCGGCTGCCTCGAGTTCCGCTGCCGCCGACGCGCCCTTCCAGGCGACGAGGACGCCGCCGGGTGCCACGAGCGGCAGCGCGACCTCGACCAGATCGGCGAGCGGGGCGACCGCCCTGGCTGTCACGGCGGGCCAGCCCTCGCGGTCACGCGGGTCGAGCGCGAGGGCCTCGGCGCGGACCTGCTCGGCGGCGGTCGTCGTGGCGAGGCCAGTCGCCGCGATCACGGTCTCGAGGAAGCGGACCTTCTTGCCGACCGAGTCCACCAGCAGCGCTCGCTGCGCGCCGATCGCGGCTGTCAGCGGCAGGCCCGGGAACCCGCCGCCAGACCCCAGGTCGAGGAACCGCCGGATGCCGAGGCCCTCGAGGAGCGGCACAGCGGCGAGGCTGTCGAGGACGTGCGCGCGCGCGATCTCGGCCGGGTCGCGGATCGCGGTCAGGTTGATCGCGTCGTTCCACGCGAGCAGGAGCCGGACGTGGCCGTCGATGACCGCGCGGGCCGCCTCGGACAGCGAGACGCCGAGCACGGCGAGGCCCGCGTCGACGGCGTCGTCGTACTCGGCGGGCAGGGGCGGGAGGTCCGAAACGCGCGTCGGGAGCGGACCTCTCGGTCGGTCCAGGGCACCCTCCTGTGGTCGAATGCCAGGCCCGCCCGGGAGCCGCTCCCGGCGTGATCGTTCGCCTCGGCCGGCGTCCGTGGCGGTCTCGCGTCGTCAGGTCAGTTTCGGCCCGGGTCTCCCCGTTGCCCCTCGCTGACGGCGCCACCCGCGGCGCACAGGCCTGTGGCGGACTGCGGACGTTAGGTCGAGCCGGGTTGGGGGTCAAGGGGGGTTATCCACGAAACGCCGCGCCGTGGAGAATCCGTGGATAACTCGCCGATCCAGCCCTGTCCGCGCGTGCCCGGCGTCGCCCGCCCGTGTCCGTCCGGCCGCGCTCGCCCGCTCAGCGGTCGCTGCGACGGTGCTCGCGCGATCCGACCGCTCTGCGGTCAGCGTGACGGCTGTGGCGCCGATCCGGGCGCCCGGCGCGTCGGCTGGCGGTTGATCTGTCGTCTCGAGCGTCCGAGCGTTCGCTCAGCGGAGGGCGACCGCGAGCCGGAACGCGGCGCCCGGGCGTTCAGCCGGAGCGGGAACCCGAGCGGATCGGCCGGCCCAAGGTGCGTCGGACCACATCGATCACCTCGTCCACGTACTTGTCGGCCTCGCCGCGCTCGGCGGCGGTCCGGACGCAACCCTGGACGTGGTCCTCGAGGATCAGGATCGAGATCGCATCCACGGCGGCCCGCAGCGCGGCCGTCTGCTGGAGGATGTCCACGCAGTACTCGTCGCGCTCGATCATCCGCGCGATGCCGCGCACCTGCCCCTCGACGCGGGACAGGCGGCGCACCAACTGGGCGCGGTCCTTGCTGTAGCTGTGCCGGAAGGCGTCGCTGTGCGCGTGGTCGGCGTGGGCCGCCGCCCGGGCCGGAGTCTCTGCCATCGCCCGATGATACCCCATGGGGGTATCCCATCTCGGGTGCTGCCCGGGGGCTCGCGAGTCGGTAGACTTAGGAACCGATGGACCACCGCGGACTCCGGGCGCGCCTCGCCGGGGCCGACTGCACTTCGTGCGGAGCGGCCATCGTCGGCGACGGCATCGTCGTCCTCGCCGACAGGGGTGATGTGGCGTTTGTCCAGCTGTCCTGCCGGGACTGCGGCAGCCGGACGCTCTCACTCGTCATCGGGGACGCCGCGGGCCCCCGTGTCGACACGGCCCGCCACCTCGAGCTCGGCCCCGATACCGAGGCGCGCCTCGCCGGCTCGCCCGCCCTGGCCGAAGCCGACGTGGCGGAGATGCGGCAGTTCCTCGACGGCTGGCGGGGCGACCTGCGCACGCTCCTCGGCGGCGACGCGTGACGGCGGCCCGGCTCGACCCCGAGGGCCCGGTGCGCACCGCGTTCGCGCACGCGAGCGAGGCGGAGCTCGCCCGGATCCTGGACTTCTACGACGTCCGCTGGCAATACGAGCCGGACACGTTCCCCATCGGCTGGACGCTCGAGGGCGAGGTGGTCGAGAGCTTCTCGCCCGACTTCTACCTGCCGGACCTGGAGCTGTACCTCGAGCTGACCACGCTCAAGCAGAGCCTCGTCCGCAAGAAGAACCGCAAGCTCCGCCGCCTGCGCGAGCTCTACCCGGACGTGCGGATCAAGCTGTTCTACGCGCGCGACTTCCGAGCGCTGCTGCTCAAGTTCGGCAGGCTCGCCCTCGCGGACGAGCTCTCGGGCACGATCGGCCAGTCGACGCCGCCCCGCGTTCCCGCCATGGCCTCCCTCCCCGCCGCCGACGCTGAGCGCGAGACAGCCGACGCCGGGCGGGAGGCGGCCACCGCCGACGGGAGTGAGCCCCAGGTCTGGACCGCCGAGCCGGATGGCCTCGATGCACGCAACCCCGCCGAAGGCGGGCCCGGGCGATCCTCGCACGGGCGTCGTCGCGGTCGCCGCCGCCGCGCCCAGGCCCGTGCTGCTGCGCTCGCCGCGGCCGCCGATCCCTTTGGCGCCGGCACCGTGCCGTACCAGGCGGGCGTCACCGTCCGGGCCCCCGGCGCCGTCGCCTCCCCCGGGACGTATCCCGCATGACGGGCCGATGGGCGTGCGCCAATGGGCCGGACGCGCGATGATCCAACCCTACGCAGACCGCCACTCGCAGGAGGCCTCGTCGACATCCGCATGAGCCGAACCGCCGATCTCCACGCCGACATCGGCGAGGTCCTGCTGACCGAGGAGGCCATCCGCGACAAGGTCGCGGAGCTGGGCGTCCAGATCACGGCCGCCTACGACGGCCGGCCCCTCACGCTCGTCTCGGTCCTCAAGGGCTCGCTGCCGTTCATGGCCGACCTGATGCGCCAGATCGACCTGCCGCTGCGGATCGATCTCATGGAGGTCAGCTCGTACGGCGGCACGCAGACGGAGTCCTCGGGCCTCGTGCGGATCATCAAGGACCTGTCCAAGAGCATCGACGGCGAGGACGTCCTCCTGGTCGAGGACATCATCGACACGGGTCTCACGCTCAACTACCTGATCCGCTACCTGCGGGGCAAGAACCCGGCCTCGCTGCGGATCTGCACGCTGCTCGACAAGCCAGCCCGGCGGCTCGTGGAGATCCCCGTGGACTACCGAGGGTTCGAGATCCCCGACCAGTTCGTCGTCGGCTACGGCCTCGACTACGGCGAGCGCTATCGCAACCTGCGCTTCGTGGGCGTGCTCCGCCCCGAGGTCTACGGCGAAGCCGGCTGATGCACCGCCGCTCGCTCGGTTCCGCTCGTCGTCTGGCGCTCATCGCGGGCGTCATGCTCGTCGTGGGCAGCGTGCTGCCGTGGTACCAGCTCGGCGGTGACGGTGGCCTGCCGGTCACCGTGTACCGCGCGTTCGACGGCAGTGGCTTCGCGAGCTTCCTCGCAGGCCTTGCGACCCTCGCGCTGATCGCCCTGCCCTACGCGATGGGGGACCGCCCCTCGCCGGTGGACCGCGGCATCTCGTTCGCGCTCCTCGCCGTCGTCGCGATCCTGGGGGTCATCCTGTGGATCCCCAATGTCACCGCCGACCTGTCGGGCCTGCTGCCGACCAAGTCGTATGGCTTCTGGATCACGGTGGTCGGGGCGATCCTCCTCGCCCGCGCCGCGTTCGAGATCTACCTCTCGCCCGACGGCCGCTGACCCGCCGTCACGGCGCCCAGCCGTCGGGGCTGCGCCAGACGGTCGCGACGTACGCGTCCGGCGCCCCGCGGTCGCCCACGCCAAACAGGTGCGCACCGAGCGGGACGAGCGCGGTGATCTCGCCGTCCGAGAGCATCTCCGAGGCCGGCTCGAGGGTCCACGTCGCGCCTTGCAGCGTCCAGATCGCGGCCACGCCGTACTGGATCCCCTCGGTCACCACGCCCCCGACCACGAGCCCGCGGGCGGTCGAGGCCACGTCGTACAGGCGAACCTGGATGCCCGCTCGGCCGAGCGCCGGGTCGGCAGGCAGGCGCTCCCACGTGACGCCGTCGGTCGAGCGCAGCACCGCGCCACTGCTTCCGGCGCCGTTCTCGCCCACCGCGACCGCACCGCCCGAGGTACCACCCGAGGCCCCATCTGGCGCCACGGCGCGCAGGCGCAGGTCCGTGAGAGCAGGGACGCCGGCGACACGCGCCCAGGCGATGCCATCGGCTGAGGTCCAGATCGCCGCCGGACCGTTCGCGCCGGGCCCGGTCGAGCCGACCGCCACGAGGCCGGGACCGGCAGCGGCGACCGACACCGCACGAGCGGAGCGCGTCTCGGGTGTCGTCGCGGCCAGCGTCCACGTGCGGCCGTCGAGCGAGGTCAGGAACGCAGCGTCGGCCTCGCCGAACTCAGCGCCCACGTAACCTGCCCCCGCGAACCCGCCCTTCCAGCGGGTCACCGAGGCGAGGCGCAAGTGGGGCGTGGCGATGCCACCCGTGTCCGGGAACTGTGTCCACGACCGCCCGTCGGGCGAGCGCCATGCTCCGGCACGATCGCCCCAGCGCCCGACCGCGACGTACCCGTTGCCGTCGGCGGCGACCGAGGCGAGCATCGAGATGCCGCCGAGAGCGGGCTTGTCGAGGGACCACGCGTTCCCGTCGGCCGACCACCATGCGGCCCCGGCGAAGCTGGGGAGCTCGTAGCCGACCGCGACCAGCCCACCCGGTCCGGCGGCGGCGTCCACGAGCACCGTCGCGATCGGCGGGTGGCACGTGCCGCAGGCGCCCAGCGGGTTGCCCGCGCTGTCGAGCGGCACCTGCGTGAGCGCCGCTGGCTGCTCGATCGAGTCGACGCGCACCCACCGGGTCGCGGGGGCCGGTGACCCGGTGCCCGAAGCCGGGACCGAGGGGGACGCCAACGCCGAGATGCCGGGCGACGCGGAGGCGCCGGGCGGTGCCGGCGCCGAGCCAGACGCGAGCCAGGACGGCGGCGGGCTCGCGCAGGCAGCCAGAAGCAGCGCAGAGAGCAGGAGCGCGGGGGCGGGACGCGGGAACCCCACGCGCATCCGTCTTGCCGGTTAGATCTCGCCGAGGTAGGCCTTGCGGACCATCTCGTCGTTGATGAGCTCGTGCGACGGGCCCTCGAGCACCACCTGGCCCGTCTGGAGGACGTAGCCCCGGTTGGCGATCGTGAGCGCCTGGAGCGCGTTCTGCTCGACGAGGAGGATCGTGGTGCCACGGGAGTTGATCTCCCCGATGATCGCGAAGATCTGCTGCACCAGCAGCGGCGAGAGGCCCAGCGACGGCTCGTCGAGGAGCAGGATCCGCGGCCGCGACATCATCGCGCGCCCGATGGCGAGCATCTGCTGCTCACCGCCGGAGAGCGATCCGCCGCGCTGCCCGATGCGCTCCTTGAGTCGCGGGAAGAGCTCGAAGATGTGCGGGAGGTCCTCGTCGATCTCGGCCGCGGACCGCGTGAACCCGCCCATGCGCAGGTTCTCGAGGACGGTCAGGCGCGAGAAGATCCGCCGGCCCTCGGGCGAGTGGCTGATCCCCGCCCGCACCAGCGCGTGGGCCGGGGCCTTCGAGATGTCCTTGCCCTCGAGGGTCACCGTCCCCGTCCGGGGCGAGAGCAGACCCGAGATCGTCTTGAGCGTCGTGGTCTTGCCGGCCCCGTTCGAGCCGATCAGGGTCACGATCTCGCCGCGCTTGACGGTGATCGAGATGCCCTGGAGGGCGTGGATGTGGCCGTAGTAGGTGTGGACGTTCTTCAGTTCGAGGATCGGCGCCTCGCTGGCGTCGCCCGCGGTCTGGGTGGGTGCGACGGCGGCGCTCATGACGCCGCCTGCCCGAGGTAGGCCTCGATGACCCGCGGGTTGGCGCGGACCTCAGCCGGCGACCCGACCGCGATCAGCTCACCGTGGTCCAGCACGTAGATCCGGTCGCTGATGCCCATGACCACCTTCATGTCGTGCTCGATGAGGAGGATCGACAGGCCCAGGTCGGCGCGAAGCTTGCCGATGAGGCGGGTCATCTCGAGCGTCTCGTTGGGGTTCATCCCCGCTGTCGGCTCGTCCAGCAGGAGCAGGCTGGGCTCCGACGCCAGGGCGCGGGCAAGCTCGAGACGGCGCTGGTCGCCGTAGGGCAAGTTCCTCGAGATCTCGTTGTCGCGACCCTTGAGTCCGACCATCGCGAGGTAGGTCTGGGCCTTGGCGACCGCCGACTTCTCCTCGCGGCGCGCTCGGGGCGACGAGAAGAACGCGTCCGCCGGGTTAGCGTGGAGCCGCGTGTGCATCCCGACGAGTACGTTCTCGACGGCCGTCATGTTCTGGAACAGCCGAATGTTCTGGAACGTGCGGGCGAGGCCGGCACGGACCATGTCGTTGGGGCGGGCGCTCCGGAAGACGCCGACCTTCTTGAGCAGGCTGAGGTACCAGTTCGGCCGGACGATCGCCGCGAGGAGCACGAGCACCTCGGCGACGAGCGCGGCGATCAGGAGCACAGCGCCGATGTCCGAGCTGCCGGTGACCGACATCGAGACCATGGCGATCACGACGAGGAGCGCCGTCGGCATCACCCAGATCACGGGCTCGAGCCAGCCGCGAATGGACTTGGCGATCATTGGCGAGCCGGAGAGCTCGACGACGCCCGAGGTCGGGTCCTGGAGGCCCGCGATCACGTTGAAGAAGGTCGTCTTGCCGGCGCCATTGGGCCCGATGAGGCTCACGATGCCGCCGCGGGGGATGGCGAGGTCCACCTCGCGCACGGCGACGAGGCCGCCGAACGCCTTGGTGACCGCCTTGGCCTCGAGGATGGTGTCGCCGCTCGGGGTCGGCGCGGTGGTCGCGGTCATGCCGTCTCCACCGACCGCGTCGAGGGGTCGTCGCCCTGCTCGTCGGCGCCGAGGTCGTCGGGCTCGTCATGGAGCTCGCGCCGTCGTCTGCCAGATGGGAACAGGCCCTCCGGACGGACCAGCATCATCCCGACCAGCGCCAGACCGTAGAGCAGGTACTGATAGTCGAGGAAGTTGACGTTCGCGAGGAAGCCGATCCCGAGGTTGTGGACGAAGGTGTTGAGCTGCTTGAGGAACACCGTCTGGATCTCGAACAGCACGAACGCGCCGATCGCGACGCCCCAGACGTTGCCCATGCCGCCGAGCACGACCATCGCGAGGACCGTGAACGAGACGGTGAACCCGAACTGCTCGGGGCCCACGTAGCCGAGCTTGCTGGCGCCGAACACGCCCGCGAGGCCGGCTGTCGAGGCGCCGAGCGCGAACGCGAGCAGCTTGGTCGTGACGGTGTTGACGCCCGAGCTCGCAGCGGCGAGCTCGTCTTCGCGGATGGCCATCCAGGCCCGCCCGACGCGGGAATCCTGCAGCCGGTAGATGGCGACCATCACCAGTGCCAGGATCAGCACCATCGTGATGTAGAAGCCCGACGGGTTGACCGGCGTGAAGATGAGGCCCGGCGCCGAGGGCGGCAGGATGCCGCCGATGCCGTTCGTGCCGTTGGTGACGCTGCGCGCATTGAGGAACACCGCCGGCACGATCTCGCCGAACCCGAGGGTCACGATCGCGAGGTAGTCGCCACGGAGGCGGAGCGTCGGGGCGCCGAGCAGGATGCCGAACATCGCCGCCGCAGCCGCGCCCACGAGGAGCATTGGCCAGAACGGGATGTGCAGGCCGATCTGCGGCGAGGCGCCGAACGCGTAGGCGTAGGAGCCGATGGCGAAGAACGCCGCGTAGCCGAGGTCGAGGAGGCCCGCGAGGCCGACCACGATGTTGAGGCCCAGCGCCAGCAGAACGTAGATGCCGGCCTTCGAGAAGCCGTCGATCCAGAGCGTCGTGGGCTGGAGGACGCTCAGCGGCGGGACGGACGCGAGGATGGGCAGGCCGAGGCCGACGATGACCCAGCCAATCAGCACCGACATGGTGCGGTGCTGGGAGGCGGTCTCCCGGAGGCGTGCGAAGGCGCTCATGCCCGCTCCCCCAGCTGCTGGCCGAGGAGTCCGGCCGGACGGAAGACGAGGACGAGGATCAGGACCGTGAACACCGCGACCTCTGACCAGAGCGAGAAGCCCAGGTTCGTTGCGAAGACCTCGATGAACGCGATCACGAAGCCGCCCAGCGCGGCGCCGGTGGTGTTCCCGATGCCGCCGAGGACCGCCGCGGTGAACGCCTTGAGGCCGGCGTTGAAGCCGAGGTTGAACTGGATGTTGCCGAAGTACTGACCCTGGATCACGCCACCGGCGCCAGCAAGGGCGGCTGCCAGGAAGAACGTGATCGCGATGGTCTGGTTGATGTCCACGCCCATCAGCTGTGCCGCCTCGCGGTCCTGGGCCGTGGAGCGCATGGCCCGCCCGAGGCGGGTCTGGCTCACGAACAGCTGGAGCGCGATCATCAGCACGAGGGCCACGACGACCATGAAGATGTTGATCAGGCCGACCTGCCCGCCGAGGATGTCAAACCGGATGACCGGGAAGATCTGGGGCACCGGCCGCGGCGAGGTCCCGAAGCCCGGGATCGCCGAGATGATGTTCTGCAGGATGAAGGACACGCCGATCGCGGTGATCAGGGGCGCGAGCCGCGGCGCGTGGCGCAGCGGGCGGTAGGCGAAGCGCTCGATCACCACGCCGACGATGCCCATGAGGAGCATCGAGGCGATGAACAGCGCAGCCAACGTCAGGATTAGCGGGATCGGGTCGGTGATGGGGCCCGTGGCGTGGAAGACGTTCTGAAGGAGCGCCAGGCTGACGAATGCGCCGACCATGAACACGTCGCCGTGGGCGAAGTTGATGAGCTCGATGATCCCGTAGACCATCGTGTAGCCCAGGGCGACGAGCGCGTAGACAGCGCCCAGGGTCATGGCGTTGGTGAACTGCTGCGTGCCAAGCGCGAGGTAGGCCAACAGCGTGACGACGGCCAGGATCAGCGGCAGCCGGAACCGCCGTGCTGTCGGCATGCGCCCTCTCCCTCCTCGATCCGTGAATGGCTAGGAATGGGCGAGGCCGGGAGGGAAACCCCCTCCCGGCCCCACAGTGCGACGCTTACTTGTTCGGGTCGGTGAATGCCTGCTGCTTCACGAAGACCCAGTTGGCCGGGTTGGCCGTCATGTCGGTCTTGTAGAAGGAGATGTACGGGTTCTGGTTGTCGCCGTACTTGTCGAACGCGAACTTGCCCGAGATGGTGTCGAACGAGTTCGCCGGGTTGGTCGCGTTGGCGCGGACGCCCTCGCGGAGCGCGGCCGGATCTGCGGCGCCGCCGTCGATCGCGGTCTTGAGGGCCGCGAGGATGACCTGGCCACAGGTGTAGGCAGCGGCGCTGTAGGCGCCGGGAGCCTGGCCGAATTCCTTGGTGTAGGCGTCGTTGAACGTCGCGGCGACGTCATGGACGGCGCCAACGGTGCCGAACACGTCGTGCGCAGCGGCGCCGCCGACGGTGATGGTCGCGCCTTCGGTGCCGGCCGGGCCGAGGTCGGCCACGCCGTCAGGTCCGCCGAACGGAACCTTCTCGAAGCCCGGGACCGTGCGGCCCTGCTTGAGGGCGAGGCCCATGCCGGACGGGGTCGTGCCGGCGAGGTACACGCCGGCCGGCTTCTGGCCGGCAACCGAGGTGAAGAGCGGGGTGTAGTCGGTGGTGGTCTTGGGCGCGGAGTCGCGCTTGACGACCGTGCCGCCGAGCTTCTTGAACTCTTCCTGGAAGGTGTCGCCCACGCCGACGCCGAAGGTCTCGGTGTCGTCGAGGATGTACACGGACTTCACGCCGAGGTCGTTGTACATGTAGTCCGCCATCGACGGGCCCTGGATCGAGTCCGGGGTCGCGGTGCGGATGTACGAGATCTTGGTGGGGTTGGCCTGGCGGTACTTGTCGCCTTCAGGCGGCTGGGTGACGCCGTTGTTGGTGTTGGCGGGGCTGCACTGCAGCAGGCCGGCCGCGTTGCCGATCGGGATCTCAGCCTTGGCGACGCCCGAGTTGAACGGGCCAACAACGCCGATGACCGCGGTGTCCGCGACCAGCGTCTGCATGTTGGTGGCGCCCTGCTGCGGGTCGTGGACGCCGTTGACCGCATCGTCCTGCTGGTTGATGTCCAGCTGGTAGCCGCCGATCCCGCCGGCCGCGTTGGTCTGCTTCACGAGCAGCTTCACGCCGTTGGCGGTCGGGACGCCGTTGGCGGTCTCGCCGCCGGACATCGGCAGCTCGATGCCGATCTTGAGGGTGCCCTTGCTCGCCGCCTGGCTGGCGGCCGTGCTGGCGGCGGCGCTGGCCGCCGCGCTCGGGGCCGTGGTGGCCGTCGAGCTGCCACAGGCGCTGGCCACGACGGCGAACACCGCCAAGGCCGCGCCTACACGCGCGTACTTCATGCGCTCTCCTCCAATTCCCCTCGAAAGCGCCCGAGGCCCCGTGGCCTCGGTCCCGTCGGGTCGTCCCTGGTGGCCGGATGGACAGTCCAGCACGGCGGTGACGGCTCAGCGGTTCGAGGGACCCTTACCGTCCGGAACGAATGCTCCGGAGCGATGCCGTATGATAGGGGCTCGCGCTGGGGATGCAAGGTTGCCATTTGCATCCGGCCCCCACGCGGATTCGCTTCGGGATGGCTGTTCGAGCCTCGTGTCGCTCGCCTCCCGAGCCCTCACTGGCGGCCAGGCGCCCTGGCGCCCCGACCGATCGTCCAGATCGGCACCGGGTACCCGGCGCACCGACCGCTCGCTGTACGAGGTACGTGCTCGGCGTGGAGTACCTGGTCCGTCAGGCCCGCATCACCGACATCGACCGTCTTGCCGCCATCGGCAGGACGTCGGTCCGGGACGCTGGCCGCGGGTCGCTCGACGCTGCGGACCTGCTTCGCCAACTCGTCTACCTGCCGAATGCGAGCCTGCTCGTCGCGGAGTCGCGACGGGTCCTCGTCGGCGGGGCCCTGCTCGTCCTGCGCCCGTCGGTCATCGCCGGCGGCTATGTCGGGACGGTCGACTTCCTGGTCGTCGGGCCCGGCCACGACACGGATCACGTGACGAACGTCCTTCTGGAGGAGCTCCTCCGATCCGCGGGCAACAAGGGTTGCTCGACGGTCGAGATGGCGCAGCCCTCCGACCCTGTGGGTCTCGCCCGCTTCCAGCGGGCCGGGTTCACCCCCGCCGGGCCAACGCTCCGGCGGCCGCTCGCGGCAGCCGACACGGCTCGCCGGCTCTAGCGCAAGGGCGGCCCGGAGGCGCCGGGACTGTCCCACACCATAGGAGTCAACGTTGGGCAAGAACGTCGCCGTCTTCGTGGACGTGGCGAACATCTTCTACGCGGCCAAGGCGGCCGGCATAGACATCGACTACGTCACGCTGCTCAAGTCGGCCACCGCGGGGCGGGATTTCGTCCGCGCGTACGCCTACACGGGTCTGGACCCGGACAACGAGAACCAGCGGAACTTCCACCAGTTCCTCGCGCGCCACCAGTACAAGGTCGTCAGCAAGGACATCCGCAAGTACGGCGACGGCAAGGTCAAGGCGAACCTCGACATCGAGCTCGTCGTGGACATGATGAAGACCGCCCGGAACCTCGACATCGCTGTCGTGGTCTCCGGCGACGGCGACTTCGCCTCCGCCATCCGCGCCGTCCAGGAGATGGGCGTCCGCGTCGAGGTGATCTCGTTCCGCGGCAACACTTCGTCCGACCTGATCGACGTCGCGGACCTGTTCACCGACATCACCCAGATCGCCAAGGTGGACAAGGGCTCCACCCGCTCGGGCCGCCGCGTGGCGGACGACGACGAGGACCTCTCGATGACCGAGGTCCCCGACAAGATGACCGAGGGCACCGGCCGTGGTCGGGGCCGTGGACGCGGCCGTGGCCGAGACGGGCGGGACGAGGTCGCGGCGTCCTCGCGTGGCGAGCGGTCCTCGCGCGGCGAGCGCTCGACGAGCAGCGAGCGGTACGGCCGCCCGCGCGTCGAGGAAGTCGCCGTGTCGTCCGGTGGCCAGCTGATCGCGCTGCCGGGCGAGCGCCTGTCGCGCGCGACTGCCGCTGCGGCGGTCGTGAGCGAGGAGGGCGAGGAGCCCGAGGAGCTCGACGAGGTCGCGCTTGAGGGCGCTGTGGTCGCGCTTGAGGACGAGGGCGACGGCGCGGTCGAGGGCGAGGGCGAGGGCGATGGCCGCCGCCGACGGCGCCGCCGTGGTGGTCGCGGTCGCGGTCGCGGTCGTCGAGACGGTGTGGCCGGCGAGGGCGCTGAGGGCGGCGAGGCTGCCGAGGGCGAGGCTCCCGAGGGCGCTGATGCTGACGCTGATGCCGACGCTGATGCCGAGGGCGAGGACGAGGAGGACGAGGCCGTCGCGGCCGCGCCCGCCCCGGAGCGCACCGCGCGCTCATCCCGCCCGGAGCGCACTGAGCGCCCGGTCCGCCGGACGGCGTCGGGCGAACTGCCCACCCCGTTCGACGACATGGACGCGCTGAGCGGCGCTCGCCCGCGCAAGCCCAACGCCTCGTTCGGGTCCGTGTGGGACGCCCAGCTGGGCGCGACCGCTCGGCCCGCGGCGAGTGGCCTCGCGCCGCTCCCCGATGACGAGGAGGACCTCGAGGAGCCGGAGATCCCCGAATACCTGCTGGCCGAGCGCCGGCGTGGTGCGCAGGGTGGCGGTGGCAACCGTGGCGGCAATCGCAGCGGTGGCGGTGGCGGTGGCGGTGGCCGTGGCGGTGCCCGCGGCGCGTACAACGCCGCGATCGAGCGGGAGCGCTACGGCGGTGCCCGTGGTGCGCCGAGCAGCGCCAGCAGCATGGGCGGAAGCCGGTACGCCGAGCCCGCTCGTGGCAGCAGCGGTGGTGGCGGACGCGCTCCGCAGCCGTCGCGTGGCCCCGTGGGCGGTCGGAGCGATCGGCCCGAGCGGGTTGACCGCGGGCCGCGCAGCGGTGGCCAGGAGTGGAGCGAGGTCCCGCCGGAGCTCGAGCAGATGCTCCTCGCGCAGATGCAGCGCTCGCCGAAGTCGGCGCCGACGTCTGCGCCGAAGGCCGCCAGGCCCGCGCCGAAGTCGGCCGCTCCGGTCGCCGAGGCGCCCGCCGCCGAGGCTCCGGCCGAGGCCCCGAAGCGCCGGACGACGACCCGCAAGGCCGCCGCCCCCGCCGAGGCCCCGGTCGCC
>Ga0315271_10000239_pt1 | contig 28483 bp, 35 predicted proteins | sample C3_top_MG_FD_204664 | JGI IMG/M metagenome (GOLD analysis project Ga0315271, IMG submission 204664) | Sediment microbial communities from Yellowstone Lake, YNP, Wyoming, USA - C3_top | ecosystem: Environmental > Aquatic > Freshwater > Lake > Sediment | place: USA: Wyoming | collected 2017-08-01
AGCATTTGGTACAAAAGCATTAGGCAAATTCCTTGGGAGTCCACTACCTGAAAATATATCTTTTGATGACCAAATGCTTCTCTGGCAGCAATATGCGGCTATGATGACTTATTGCCATGTTCTCGTCGCACGTATTAGCAGATTTGTAGGTAAATCATGAAAAAGAAATTCACCGATCCATGGGGTTTCAGTAAGCTCGACGTCTATCGTTCTTGCCCACAGAAGTTTGAGTACCAATTCATTGAGAAGATCAAGCAACCAGGTTCTGATGCAATGGAACGTGGCAGCAAGATGCATGAAGAAATCGAACATTACCTTAATGGTTGGTCGACTAAGCTAGGTCCAGATACTGAAGACTGGCAAGAAGCTCTTGATGCTTTGAAGCTTCAAGACTTTAAGGGGGAGCAGGCCTTAGGTTTCGACAAAGACTGGGTAAAACTACCTGATTGGTTCGACAAGCGAACTTGGTTGCGAGTCAAGATGGATGCGTTCTATCGGCTTGACGATAACATGACGGTCATAGATTTTAAGTCAGGGAAGTATCGTGTACCCTCCACCGATCAAATTGAACTTTATGCAATTGCTGGTTTGTCTATCTTTCCAGACATTAAGAATGTTACTGCTGAGTTCTGGTTTCTCGATACCGATGATGTGCATAGTGTCAACTATACGGCTGACCAGCTACTAAACCTCCGGAAGAAGTACGAAGTGGCAGTACAGCCTATGTATAATGACGAGCTTTGGGAGCCTACTCCAAGCAGAGAGTGCCGCTGGTGTTCTTATTCTAGAACGAAGGGCGGCAAATGCAAGTTTTAGAGGGCACAATAGAGCAGTCATGCAAAAAGCTAGCTGATAAACATGGCTGCGTTCTATTGAAGATTCAAGGGACAAGGGGGTGGCCTGATAGACTACTTCTTTGTCCTAATGGTCAGCAAATGTTCATGGAATTCAAAAGGCCTGGAGAGCAACTTCGCCCACTACAGGAACACATACTATGTCAGTTGAGATTGATGGGTTTCCAAGCGGAGATGATAAACAGCAAAGCTTGGTTCGAGATTTATCTGAAGGCTTTGCTTCAAAAACCTGGCATCCACATAAATACCAGTCCCGCGGGATTACCTGGTTGCTCAGACCTGAGTCTGCCCTCTTCCTACCCCCTGGGCTCGGGAAATCGAGCATCCTTCTAGCAGCTTTTCTTGAACTGCAGAAGATGGGTTTCGGGAAGCGCATGCTTCTGCTCGCCCCTTTGATGGTATGCCGTACTACATGGGAAACTGAACCACAGAAGTGGCGGCAGTTCCAAGGTCTGAAGATCGGGCTTGCTCATGGACCCGATAAGAAGCTCATTCTTAATGACCCATACTATGATATAGTTGTAATGAACTATGATGGGCTGGAATGGGCTGTTCCTATGTTAAAAGAAGGTCATAACTTTGAGGTACTAGCATGTGATGAAATAACCCGTTTGAAGAATACAAACTCTAAGCGCTACAAGTTGATCAAGCCAGTGCTCCCCTCCTTCAAATTCAGATGGGGTTTAACTGGCACACCGACAGCCAATGGCCTAATGGATCTTTTCGGTCAGGTATACGTGATGGATTTAGGGCAACGTTTGGGTCGGTTCATTACTCATTTTCGTTTGAAGTACTTTCATCAACTGCCGCATGACCAGTTCCGCTATTACATAACAGCGGAGAAGAGCGAAGAGCTAACAAGTAAGCTCAAAGACCTAGCTATGTATGTGGAGCCTGAAGAATGGCTTGAACTACCAGAATTCATGGTCATTCCGCTTATGGTTGATCTTGGCAAAGAAGCAAGAAAGAGGTATGAATTTTTAGAAGACGAATTCATGTTGCAGATGAAGGATGGGGTAGTGACAGCCGCTAATGCTGGAGTGCTCACAAGTAAGCTTCGGCAGTTTACAGGCGGTGCTCTCTATACAGCAGCCCCTTTGTGGGAGGAAGTAGACCAGGCTAAGCTTGACAAGTTGGATGACCTCATAGAAGAAATGGCTGGGGAACCTCTTATGGTTTCATACCAGTTCGATCATGAACGGGAGCGTATACTTAAGCGGCATCCTTCAGCTCTTGCATTGAAGGGTGGCATGTCTGCTTCTAAGGTATCAGATGTAGTTAATACCTGGAATGATGGCAAAGCCTCCGTTCTTCTTGTCCAACCTCAGACGGCTGCACTAGGACTTAACCTGCAGTTTGGGGGATCGGCAATATGTTGGTTCACCATCACATATAACCTAGAAGAGTATATCCAATTGAACAAGCGTCTCCATCGGCAAGGTCAAACCAAAGCCGTACGATGCTATTTGCTGGCTGCATCTAAGACGATCGACCAGCGGGTAGCTAAAGTCCTCGCACAGAAGGACGTAGTCCAGAATGACGTCTTTAATGCCCTCAAGTTAATAATGTAACAGATGTAACAGTGCTGTACATGGGAGCTTCGGACGTCGTATAATGTAATCACTGTCGAGCAACGGCAGTAACATCCACCAGGAGTCTCAATGTCTGATCTTAAGAAACTCGGTATGACTGAGTTGATCGCCCTCCACAATGACCTTGCGGAGAAACTTGGCGTTTCTACTGAAACGTCTTTCAAAAGTCTGGGCGCTGCCCGGAATGCCATTACTAACTTGGAAAGCAAAATGAATCAAGCTACGCATAGTGACCCGGTTGACGGTATGACTGATATTCCGGCTACTACTGAAGCAGCTACGGCTGATACTAGTGATCGCTCGAAGTATAACTCAAGTGGCAAGCGTGGTCCGAACCAAGGTGTTGGTTCTTTCGCTAAGGAACAAATTGCTGCCGGCAAGACGAACGCAGAAGTTCTTGCTTTGGTTAAGAGCCAGTTCCCCGATGCAAAGACCACGACTGGTTGCATTGCGTTCTATCGCACTGCCATGGCTAAGGGCCCGCAAGGCAAGTCGCCTGAAACCCTTCGTGCTGAGGCACAAGCTCTTCTGGCTAAGGCGGAAGCAGTAGAAGCTGCCCAAAAGGCTGCTGCTGAAGCTAAGGCTGCTGCTGACGCTGCCAAGGCTAGTGAGACTGTTACGGCCTAAGAACTTCATTCTTTGTGTGGGCGAGAGATGCAAGTCTCTCGCCTTTCTTCGTTTTATAGGGACCCAGCATGGACCGCAATCGTTATCTAGCATTGATCGCCCCCGCCGCTCGCATGACTATCACGAAGGGCGAAGACTATAATAACAAAGGCCAAGATGACCTTCATCTTTACTTCCCCTTTGCAGACAAGTCATATGCACAGATGATGTATATGAAAGCTAGGCGTATTGTTTCTCTTGCAAAACAAGAAGGGGAACCTAATCACGAGAAAGCAGTTGATAGCGTTCTTGATCTTATCAATTATGCTGTCTTCTACCTCGATTTCCTAGACCAGCGTAAGGGGATTGACGCATGATTAGTAGTTATGAAGCAAAGTATCGGGCATTACTAGACGATGTTGCTTACGCAGGACAACTAAAAACTAGTCGTGCCGGAAATACAAAGTCTATCTTTGGGACAGTTCTCAGAATAGACAGTCTCCGTATGGGCAAGTTCCCCATTCTTACAGCACGGTGGATGTTCTACAAGCCTGTGCTAGGCGAGCTTGCTGCTTTTTTGCGGGGAGCAACTGACCTGACTACATTCAAGGATTTTGGATGTAACTATTGGGATGCTAACGCGGCTGCTTGGAACCAGAACATAGGGCTACCAACAACGTACCAAGATGTTGGTCAAATCTATGGAGCACAATGGCGTAATTGGGCCGATCGTGATGACTGTGACCAGATTGAAAAGCTATTGCATAGCATTCACGATAATCCCTCAGGTCGGCGCCATCTTTTGACTACTTATGATCCATCTGAACACTGGCATTGTCTTCCACCATGTCATCTCTTGGCTCAGTTCAATGTTACGCCTGATAGTTACCTTGATTGTTGTGTATATATGCGTTCTGTTGATCTTTGCCTCGGTTTGCCAAGCGATGTTATACTCTATGCTGCGCTTTTGCTTCTCATTGCTAAGCAAACGAAGCTAGCCCCTGGAAACCTCACGTTTATGATGGGTGATACGCATATCTATGTAAATCATCTTGATACGTGGGAAATTCAGCGGCTTGAACAATGCCATGATTTACCCCCGTATCAGCTTGATAGCGAAGCCACAGTAGACAACTTCATACCAGAGCATTTTCAATTGCATGATTACCAGCATGGAGATAAACTTGTCTACCCGTTCAATGTATGATGATGTAGCAGAGTTTCATGAGAAGGTTCTTCTGGTTAAGTCCCCAGAAATGCCTACTCTTGTGTCACAAGAATGGCTAATGGAGCGTTTCAGGTTTCTCACTGAAGAAATCAATGAGTACATCGAATGCGGTTTAGACGGCGACATGGTAGGCGTTGTAGATGGGCTTCTAGATACTGTGTACGTAGCTCTTGGTACGTTGTACCAAATGGGTGTGCCAGTTCAACCCTGCTGGGACCTTATACAAAAAGCAAATATGGCAAAGGTCTCTGGAGTTACTAAGCGTGGCAATGCAATTGACGCCATTAAACCTGAAGGATGGGTGGGGCCAGAAACTGGCATTGCTGCTATTATTCTAAGGAAGATCAATGAGGCCTAGCATCCATGAAACTATGCTTTTGGTAGCTACTAGCTTAGCACAAAGAGCAACGTGCAGAAAGCTTAAAGTTGGGTGTGTCATTGTAGACAAGTACAATAAGATTATAGGTACTGGTTACAATGGTGTACCAATGGGAATGGTACATTGTACAGATGAACCTTGTGCAGGTGTGCATGCACCAAAAGGCAGCGACCTCTGTGAGGCCGTACATGCAGAGCAAAATGCTCTAATGCAATGTACTGATGTACGATCTATTAAGACCGTCTACATCACGCATGCGCCCTGCATGCGATGTACTAAGCTCCTCTTGAACACTAGTTGTGAAACTATAGTGTTTTTAGATGATCTGCATGTTGAAGAACCTGCAGAGCGTCTTTGGAGGAGAGCAGGCCGAAATTGGCGGCTTTTCAGGCCCACAAGCGTCGTAAACGTCGAATTCTAGGACATTAAAGGAGCCTACATCGCGTTTTCGGCAGGGGGCCTGCGTACCCCTACACCGAAGTTTTCTACGCGATGTGGGCTCCTTAATTTTACATGCTTTGTGGTTGACCTGGCATCATATTAGGTTGCGCTCTGCTCTTCGCCCCTGGTTGTGGGCGAGACTTAGCACCCTGCTGTGGTGTACCGCTTGCAGACATCATAGGTCCTTGGCCTAGCTGAGTAGGTCCACCCATTTGAGGTGGCATCATAGGTCCACCGCTAACAATACCGCCACCACCCATAGGCGCAGGACCTGCGGCACTCTGTGCCATGCGCATCTTTTGCATTTGCTGCAAGCCATTCATCATTGCTCCTCCAGGACCAAAGTCTTGTTGGGGCTGCTTACGCAGCATAGGTGCAACCATACGACCCATATTGTACATAATATTCCTTTAAGGGGGGAGGATTCTAAACGTCCGAAGAGCATCCATCATAGCTTTAGCATTATATGTAGGCATTTCATCAAGATTACTCATTGCCTTTGCAGTACTCCAAATCTTTGGCTCTATACTAGCATGCGTTTGACTAATAGGTGGTATAGCTTCACGCTCAATAGGCAGCATAAGATCTCTGATTTGTGCTTGTCGTGCTTGCTGCTCACCAGTTATGTTCTCGTATCGCTTTTGTGGAACAAGATCAACATTAGCTTCTAAAGCAGTACCAATCTTCTGTGCTTGCAAATCTGGCATCTTACGAAGTGCTTGAGCCATGCGGCTCATAGCAAGTTCCTGCTCAGGAAGAAGATTCATCCCTTCAGGGCTACCTCCTTGAGGCATACCCATAGTATGTTGCACTCTATGCTGGAGTTCATGAGTGGCAACACTTGTAGGGTCCCACTTAGAAACATCATTGTATAGTGCTGAACCCTTATTTACTTGGATAGCTGGAATATCGGGGTAATACCCACCACCAGGAAGCTTTGCAAACTTAGCATTAGGGTCTAGTGCCTCGTTCATCATTTGAAAATCTACTTGTTTCAAATGAGGGTACTGCTCTAAAGCAGGGTGCTGTAATAGTTCAGCAGTTCCTACTTCACCAGATTTAGTTGGAAGACCTTTATAAGTACCTGAACGTGGTATCTTGCCTCGCAAGATATTTGCAGTAGCAGCTCTTGAATCAGAATCTATTCCAGTAAGTATATTTGGATAATTCTCTTTAAGAAAAGCTTCTTTCTCAGTACTAGACATCTGATGTTCTGGAGCGAACAAAGCTTCTCCTGGGCGCCGTGATACTTCATGTGCCCATTTTTCTTCAAAAGGACCTTGGGCAGAGTTCCCCACTCGTGGCACTTCAACTACTTTAGCATCATGCCATATTTCAGTGGGTGATGCACCCTTATTACGTAGTTCTTCTGCAAGCTGCACCATACGTTCAAGGTCTGCCTGACGCGAAGCAATCTTATTTCCCTTCACACCGCGGAGGATGGGGATGAGTAATGATGCCTTAAGGGCGGTAAGCGGCGGAATAGGAATATCGCCTACAGCACTAGCTACTTCCCCGGCGCCCTTAGCACTCTGCTCTTCTTGGCGTTGTGGATCAAAGACAGAACCGCCTGTCTCAGAGCCAGTTAGCCCTGAGATGAACCCACGAAGACGAGCAGCGGTCGTCTCATTACCAGGCGAAGCCCGTTGTTTGGGATAGACACCAAATGATGCAGTATCAGCCATATCAGCCATATCAAGCAGATGTAATCAAAGCTCCAGAGGCATCGAATGTCATACCATTAGCAGATGCAAAGGGTGCAGTTGCTAGACCGATGTCAACAGTAACCAAACGACCATTAGCATCATATGTCATTCCATTTTGCTGGTTAAGCGGTGCAACAGCCGTAGCTTTAGAAATAACGCTAACTGATCCAAGTGTAGTGCCGGGATTACCATTATTCACAAAAGAGGGGGCGACTGCTGTGGTTACCATTGCGCCAGCAGCATCAAATGCTACTCCACCAGTGACTGATACAATGGCACCGACAGACACCTTAACAGAGTCACTATTTACAAAAGTAAGACCTGCTGGTAGGCTCATATTACACCACGTATTTGGTTGAGAGTTTCATTTCCTCAGCAACTACAGCTGAAGCAGCTTGCATCCTAACCTTAAGCTGGGCTTTGGTCATGATGCCCATAGGGCTACCAATCTCAGCTGCCAGCGCATCCACGAAATCTGAGAGCTTCATGCTAGCTCCTACTTTTTCCGAGTCAATGAAGGCATCGATCTCAGGCCGATTCCATCTGCGGCTAATGATTACTTTTTCGCGTGCCATGATAGTTCCTATGCAATACGCTCGACATACTGTACGAAATAACGACATTGTGTAGCAAGCGATTGTGTAACTTGCCATGCAGTTGCAGCTGTTGTAGCTCTTAGTGGAGCACCATCAAAATTTAGAATAAGTGGAGCACCTGGAGCAACTGCAGCATTTGGATAATCAAGAACAAATGATACGGTGCCATCTGTAATGGTCAATGTATTTGCTGCTGCACCAAGCGTTGTCACTACTATTCTTGTGATATCTCTAAATACACCTGCAGCACCTGCAGCAAGTAACGTAGAAATAGTAGCTACTGCGATTGTTGCACTCGTATGACTAATAAGCGTACGATACGCTAATGGGGTAACGATGAGCTTGCCAGAAAGATCAGCAGCTAGCCCAACCATCTGACCATTAGTAACTGATGTAGGATTTACGTTCTGGGCACGCGCTCCGCTATAAAGCGCATTAGCAGGTACTGTTGCAGCAGTAGCACCGTCAAAGATAGCGCCAGCATTGCCAGTAATACCTACCTTCAAAACACCTGCAGCAGCAGCTACTGCAGTTACGCCAAGAATACTGTTAATATCTGTGCGCAGTGCTCCAGCCGTTGTCAAAGACAACGGATTCATATTAGCTGTAGTATAGGTTGGAGCTGCTGTAGTTACAGCACCTTGCACAAGCACACCAAGAATACCTGCAGAAGCAGTACCTTGCGAACTACCAACTGCCACAGCTTGCTCATTAGTACCTTGCGCTACGTTTACACTAGTAGTAGCAGTGCCAGATGTATACGCTGAGCAACGAACTCTAAATTGATAGAATCCCGCTACAACACCAATCCATTGGCCAACTGTAGTTGTAGACGTAATTGCTGCTCCACCAACAACTGGGTACATATTGACAGCAAAGAAATTCACACCATCAACAGTACCTTCAAATTGCAAAGTAGCAACAAAAGTACCAGTGATCTGAACAACAGCAGTTGCTTGTCCACGAAGTTGGGCTAATACTTGGCCTGCTGCAGCTATAATTGGCTGATTCTGAGCAAGAACATCAGTAAACGCAGGATTGCTATTAGCATCGTATAGTTGGGACATATCAGCCTACCATATAGTTAATCAAGATCGGACCACTAATTGGGTTTGCAAACCCAGCTTGGAAAGTAAAGTTACCTGTAGCCGGTAACCCACCTATTGAAAGCATTTCTATGTCTTCTATCTCATGCACTGCAGAGGGGGGAGCACCTGCAAGTGAAAGTACTATCTTTGACGTTCCGTTTACTGTTGCATCTGTAACTACAACTGTATGACTTCTTTTAGCTGGCGAAGGCAAATTGACAGTAACTTGGGTAACTGTAGCAGACCCACCACCTCCGCCAGGTATGGTAACTAATGTAGGATTAATACCTGATGCAGTTACACCAGCACCAGCAAAATTCAAACTAGTAGTAGTACCAAGCGGCGTGCCTTCGTCTTGTGTATCTACGCCGCTTGATGCTGGTGGGAATAGAGGCATTAGGTGACCTCCCCAATACGAGCGCTACCTGTGGCGGATGCCCAAATGCCTCTAATCATACCAGTATAACCGAAAGGCACTTCATAGTAAGCACCAGCTACCATCTTAACAGTAAAGTCAGTTGTAGATGCAGCAGCAGTACCAAGCGCAAGGTATAGGATCGCCGTTGAATCATTGTAGACTGTAGCTCCTAACCTATTGGAATTCGCTGCTAGGATTAGTGTATCTACTGCAGCGCCAGCAACACTAGTTCGTGCACTAGCTGTAGCCGTAGAAAGTGTAACTGCCAGCGAACCCGAAGGATTTACTTTGACATCTACATACCCACCGCCACCAGCAGTAGTAAGTCCATGAATAACAGTATTTGTAATAAGGCCGAAGTCCGCGGCGACAACTTGGTTGTTAAGGGCCCTAATACCTACACTGTTAGTACCATCATAGATTTGAGCTTGTACATTATCAGTTGCCTTAGCTAACGTCCACGTACGACCAGTACTCCAAGCACCAGACTGTGTTGCTGCTACAGTACCGCTAACTGGTACTGGTGTTGCACGGAGTTGAGTATCCGTAAGCGGACCAGTGACTGCTACTGATCCAGTAATAGTTGTAGAAGTAAGCGAAACTGGTACAGGCGTTGCACGTAGTTGTGTGTCCGTCAACGGACCGCTAACAGGTTGCGTTGCTTGCCAGAATGTACCTGTTACAGCAAGTGAAGCATTTGTAATCCTAGTATGAAGTGACTGAGTATTGGCATCAGTATTCTCAGACGTAGGATTTCCAGCTGCTGTAGCACCTTTAGCAGCTGTTGCTAGATTTCCGCCACCACCGCCTGAGGCATTATAGAATGCTGCTCCATCAGACAGTCTAACGGAGAGTGGGAGGGCAGCAGTAGTATGATCATCAGTAGTGGGGACGACGGAGGCTCGTAACTGGGTATCAGTCAAAGGCCCAGTTACAGCTATTGCCACACTACTGATGATATTCACATCAGCAGTAGGCCCAGCACCTCCACCAGATTGCGGTACCCATGCAAGCGTACCCGTATCCCAAACATAATTGGCAACAGAAGTCCTACCATCATCGATGGTACGAAAACCTGCAATCCAATTCTCTTGGTTGGCCACTATTGTCCCATCGAGCGAAGCTTCTTAGCAAGCATCTTTTGTTGGTTAGCACGCTCCTGAGGCGTACGAGCTTTGAAGAAGTCAGACTGGCTCATAGAAGTAGGTTCTCCTACTTCTTTGTCTTTCTTGTTTGGTTCAGCTACTTCTTCAGCGTCAGCCATCCTACGGTTAAGGGTCTCCGCAGGATTTCTAATCTCAGAAGGACTAGGCTTCCGGGTTGCCATTACTAACCTCCTTAAGCTTCGCAGGTTGTTGCTGTTGAGCTTGAATTTGAGTTTGAAGCTTTTGGATGATGGCGGCAACCTCGGCGAATGGTCTCTGTCCGAGAGCATTACCAATGATGTCCCATTCCTGAGCGGTAAGGGTGGCATTCAATTCATTCACTTTGCTGTTCCTTTTGCTTTGTCATAAGAACGCATGCTGCCAAGGCCAAGCATGCCCAGAAGGACTGGCATAATAGTAGCCCAGTCAAGTGTTGGCCATGCAAGTACTTTACCTGTCACAGCAACAAATACGAAAGTAACAATAGGCCCGACTACGAAGTTCATAGCAAATGCAGAACCACATACCCAGCCGATAAAGGGGCGCCAACCAGAGACGAAGATAGAAGATGATTTGGCTTCTTCTGCGTTTACTGCTAACTGGCCTTTAGCAAGATCAGTCTCAGCAGCAAGGGCAGCTAATTCGCCACTTTGTTGAAGCTTGAACAACTCAATCTTAGCTGCTTGTGCTTTATCTGGGTCCGGAAATAGACGATCGATGATCTTCCCACCGAAGTCAAAGAGCGAACCAAGTCCTGTGAGGTCAAATGCCATTAAATTCCCCTAAGGTTATCAATCACACGCTTAGACCAGCCTTTACCAAAAGCAGGCCAAGTAACAAGACCTGTATAATACTCAAGTTGATTAGCAACCAAACGAACTGCTAGCTTAATCTGGTCCATTGAGTTAAGTGCTTGCAAAGTCATCGGACCAAGAATACCATCTTCAGTAGTTTGGCATGTTTTTTGGAGTTGCTTAATAGCAGTTTTCACACCAAGATTAACTGCCATGTCGAAGAGGGGGAACTTGATAGTATCTGGTACAGTATCGCAACCTGCAGGACCCCAGTAATCACGTTGGTAGATGCTCTTCGCTCTTTCTAACGTCATATTAGCAATATCTTCGCCTGGATATGCTCGTTTGCTAATTCCGTACTTCGTTTCACCGCCAGGGTCTTTAGGATTATTGGCATAACCGCCTTCATGACCAATTAGCTTAACAAATGCTTGTTCGAAGTTCATTTGTCCACCTTTCCATCAAGCTTATCTTCAATGCGGTCTAGCTTAGCAAAAAGCGCAGATTCCATACGTTCAAGCATGTCACGCTTTACGTATTCACCAGCTACTAGAATCTCAATACCCTGAACTTTAGTGGAAAGAAGTATGTCAGCACTTTGAAGATCACGTAGTTTATCGTAGATGAACTTGATAATCCATCCGAATAATCCACCACAAACAGCAAAGCCCCAGTTAATGAAAAACTGTGGATCGTTCATAATTAACCAAACTCCGCAGTAATGGTGTATGAGCCAGAGGTGACGATGTTAGCTCCACCAGAATCCGAAGCAATCTCAATAGTCATATTACAACTCAATACTCCAATAACTGCCTTAGTCACTACCCAACTTTGATTGGAGGCCAAACTTGTCCAAGCTCCAGTTGTACCAGAAGTCAATGACCCAGAATTAATTGTTGCCCTAACCCAGTAAGCATTACCTGCCCCAGCAAGAGTTGGGTTAAACCAGTTATGAGCTACTGGGCCAGTATTCCAAGAAGCTGCTGCAGTCTTTGTAGCAGATACTGTACCATCTGAATTGAAAAATAAAGAAACAGTACAAGACGCCCCAATACGAGTGGCGTAAGACGTACCCCCAGGCAAAGGGGATACAATCGGAGTACCCCCAGCTGGTGGACGACAAGCAAAGCTCATGTCGGCAATCCTAGCCAAGAACCTTCCCAACGGGAATCGGTGCCATTATATGTCAAGGTCAGGAGGGAGGCAGTCGAAGCCGTAAGAGTGACCGAGCCAGTGATCTTCGATGCGGTTGCGACAGCGAAGGTCCGTGAGCCGACACCATCTTGCTTCACCCGAACTGTGATCGTCTGCCCCGCGATCGGATTGGTAATCGTTGCTCCGGTCACATTCCCCGTCAGCGCGCCAAGATCGAAATAGTTCGAGAGGTTCGCGTCAAAGTTGGGAGTAGCTCCGAATGTGACAGCTACTGCTGCCGTATAGGTGCCAAGAGTAAATTTTACTTTCCCTCCAGACCCATCGATTGTAATCGGAGCCGTCGTCGGCATCGATCCACCAACTCCACCAATGAGTAATTTGTCTCCAGTTTCAACGCTAGTGATCCACCAGATATTCCCTGCCCCAGCCTGCATAGAGTAGCCGGATTTTGTTGCTGCATGAGCATGGAATCCAGACGTACTTGCTGCCGCTTCTGCCGTTACAGAAGCCCCACTACTCGGCGCATTAATGGTGACGTTGCCTGCTGCGGCAATGGTTATTTTATTTGACCCGCCAGCCATAACATGCGTTGTATGCGCAGACGTGGTGCCAAACGAGACTGAGTTATCACTGTTATGGGCTACAGCGCCTACACTCGTCGCATTTGTAGAAACAAAAGGATAGCTAGTGGCTGCGGCTGCAACATTTACAGTAACACCGTTTTGTCCAGAAATAGCGCTTAGTGTCAGCGTATTCCCACTACTCGGCGCGGCGATGGTGACATTTCGGTTCGGCCCAAATGTCATCATTACCGTAGCGTCTTGGATTATCTCCAATGAACTGTTACTACGATTCGACCGAAATTCGTGGGTGAATATACCCGCAGTCACTGCCTTGAAAGATGCATTGCCGGAGGTGATGGATTGGATGGTTACGTTGGCGTCTCCGCCAGTAACGCTCCCCTTGAATACGTTGGTAGCCCCGGCAAAGCCGAGCATGTCCAGGGTGATACCACTACTCGGCGCATTAATGGTGACGTTGCCTGCTGCGGCAATATCAATCCTGTTTATCCCGCTTGTGGCAAATGACAACAACCCCGCAAGAGTATTGCGGAGAAGCATGTTGTCGTTTGCTCCGGTGTACCCAAGAAACCCCTTATTCCCTGTTGGGTCAAGGAACTCCAAGTAATTTCCACCGCTTCCTCTGGCTACTGTTGTAGTCAAAGAGAGTAAAGATTGCGCGCCATTCACTGCCAATGGCACTCCACTACTCGGCGCCGGAATCGTCCAATTCCCCGTTGCATTGATAGTACCACGAGAAACGCCAGCAGTACTGAATCCGAGGATATTCGTGCCACCCCGGTAGAAGCCGAGCGCCGGATCGGCAGTAAATGTAATGGACGGAGCCGCCGCAGACCCTGTATCAAACTTAATCGGTGCAGTTGCGCCTAGAACCCCGTCACGAGTAATGACGTTGTTGAGTTGGACAGCTACGTCCGCCATCGTGGGGTTAGCCCAACCTACATCGATGATAGTACCATCAACAACGGGGTTGCCGACAGGGAGGGTGTAGTTACCAGAAATATCGCGCGGCATATCTACTCCGTTCCAGACGCAGTAATTCCGCGTCCAGTAAGATTACGAATGATCTCTTCAATCTTATTAGGATCATAAGGTCCTGGGCTAAGCTTTGCTCGCAGGGCCTTAACTAACGGATGGACACCTTGTGTTGCCGCTTTCAAACCAGAACGTGTATACATAGCTGCTGCACCAGCACCAGCTAGTGCAGCAGGACCAAAACCAGCTAAACCTGCAGCAGCTGCACCACCAGCACCAAGACCAGCAGGATGCACAAGATTTGCAAGAATTTGACGACCAGCTGTGCCTGTGTCAGAAACTGTAGTAGGAAGAACTTGCCTTGCTGCTTCAGTAAGATCATCAGGTTTCATCTTTGCTCCACGCAAAGCATCAGACAACTGCTTTGGCATGAATATACCACTAGCAGATTTTTCACCAGCTTTTAAGAGGGGGAGCAATTTAGCAAAAGCCTTATCTGCATTTTGCAATGTTTGGCGTGCTTCGGGTGTAGTACCTTCAAAAGCAGCACGCCAACCTTTGCGCAATTCATAAAAACCTTTACCAAGCGGTTCATTACCAACACCACTAGATAAATACTTGCGAGCCAATTCCCCAAGTTCAGCATCTAGTGTTTTTGCAGTTACTCCATCAATTACTTTACCGCTATTTAGAAGTGGAAGAACTCGACGGTCAAAAAACATGTCGAGTTTATTACCGTGCGCTACATCAAAGAGTGGATTTTGTTTAGCTCTATTGAGGGCATCGGTTATCTCTTGTAAACCCTTAAGCGGTTCAACCTGGATATGTGGGAGAACATCATCATAGGTCTTACTGATGAGCTGATCCGCTTCGTGCAAACCATCTACACCGGCAGCTTTAACTTTACCACCAACTGAACTGATAGCATCATTAATCTTATTCAGATTGAATGACTTAACTGAACTCTGCTGCGCATTAGAAAGCACATCACCAATGAACGGAATTGAAGTAAGCTTATCTTCAAGACCACGCATAGTACGTGCTACTACACCAGCTTGCGGTCCAGAAACTGCTTGTCCAGGAGTAATACTAACTCCAGCATCAATGAGTTTCTGTGCTTGCGGGGAGACACTCTCACGCAAAGGTCCACCAAGTGTACGAGCAAGAACTCGGCCACCAGCAGCACCACCAGCACCCCATGCTGCAGCATTACCACGATCTTCAGGTGCCATAGCAGCTGCAGCACCAGCATTACCAGCAATATCTGTTCCAACAGCTGCAGCAGTACCAAGACCACGAAGACCTTTAGCTGCAAGTGCTGCCTTTAGTACATTTCCACCTTTAAGGGCAGCTGTACCTGGAATAAGACTAAGCCCTACATCAGTTCCGATACTACCAGTCATTCCGCCAGCTGTACCTGGAATTTTAGTGGCAGTTTCAGGAGTAAGCCCACCAGAACCAACTGCTTTGTCTACACGATCACCAAAGTCTTGAACTGATTGTGGAAGAAGACCTTTAATACCAAGTGCTGTACGATCTAATGCACCCTTAGCACCTTGAAGGACATCACTAAGAAATGAAGGTTTTTCAGATTGAGCTTGCTCAGGAGCAACTTCTGGTTGTGAACCACTTACCTGGGCCTTAACTTGAGCAAGCGCATCCTCTGCAGTACCGTCTCCGGTAACACGATATGTCTTTCCATCAGGACCAGTGATGCGATAGGTAGACATTACTGTTCTACCTCAACCTTCCATCCAGTCGCAGGTGCGACTTGACCACTAGTAGCTGTCTTCTTAATCTTCGGACCTACAAGTTGCAGACCTTCAGGATTACGGCTGGCATAGGCATCGATAATTCTTGGTTCATATCCAGCTTTGATGTTCTTTGTCGTAGAATTGACTTTTTCCATCAAACTAGGCCATGCAGACAGCAACTGGTCTTGCCTGAACTGGCCTTTTGCCATAAGCTCAAGATCAGCTCGCTGTTGCTCAGAAAGAGTCTGCGAAAGACCTGCTTGTGCACGAAGCATGGCATTAGCAAACATCTGAATCTTTTGGCGATTAGTACTACCTTCAGTAGAAAGCAAACCTTGCGGGAGGGAACCAACAACAAGACCTACTCCTGGTATATTACCTACTTTGCCAGTTTTAGGATCCTTATAGCTATCCATCATATCTTGGACTTGTTGAGCAGTATTAATCATAGGAGCATGAGGCTCCATACGACGACTCAGATGCTCAACATTAGTACGGAACTCACGGCTATCTTCACGGAGTCCTTGTTGATGTGCTTGATCTGCTGCATACTTACGAGCTTCGTTAGTTGCTGCATTCATAGCACGCAAAGTTTCATCATGCATAGCGGCAAGTCTATTACGGTCTTCAGCATTCAAGCGACTATCCGCAAGGCGCATCTCGAGTTCTTCTTTGCGTTGCATCAAAGTAGTAACAAGATTATCAGCACGTTCCTTAGCCGCAATGCGAGCTTCCTGATCTTTGTAGGTCTTATCTTCAGCACGAGTCAAATCAGAAGTAAGACTCTGATTAGTAAGCATAGCTTCTTTAGCCGTTGCAGGATTCTGCAAACCGGCAAGTGTATGCCTAAGAATAGCTTCTCTAGTTATAGGCTGCGCAGGTTGTGCTGCAAGTTCAGGAGAACCACCTTCTGCTTGTGGTCCAGGAAGTTCAGGTTGAGCAGGAACTGATTGTGGGAGGGCGGAACGCCATGCGTCGCCTTGAGTCTTTTGTGCTTGGCCGTATGCTCTTTCTGCTTCGCTCTGTTTTTGGTTGGCCATTCCAGCAAATATCTGTTGCATAACTGGCGCAAGATTTTGGCTCCAATGTGGAGCAATATATTGCCTACCAACCATTTTACCTTCAGGTTGCTGTTGGGCCATTGCTTGCTTACGAAGCAAATCTACATAAGCACGCTGTTGCGCAAGCTGTTCACCCTGTGTTTGAAGATCAGGGAGAGGAGCATTTGGATCGAACATAGGCATATCAGCCTCCCATCATTCCACCGGCTGCACCACCAAGTTTAGCCCCCAGCATTGCACCTGCAGGACCACCAAAGAATGCACCAGCAGCACCTCCAGCAAGTGTACCAAGACCACCCATCATTCCGCCCTTCCTAGCTTGATTAGCATTATACTGATCTAACTGACCTTGATATGTATCTTTACCAGCACCATACATGTCTGCTGCAGTGTATCCAGTACCTGACATAAAGCTAGGCATTTGTGGTGCAGTAGGATTAATGCCTTGCGTAAGCTTCATGAAGTCATTGAGGGGAGACTGTCTAGCTTGTTCACGCTCAGACAAACCTTGTTGGCGTTGCTGACCTGCAAGTTGCGCAGCAGAACCCTGTTCACCAAACAGTTGAGCGCGGTTACTACCACGCAGAGCTGCTTGCATTTGTTGTGATCTTAAGGTTTGGTCATTTCCTTGCAAACCGCGGTTGAAGATGTCACCATAAGCAGAAGTAGCACCAAGCAAGGCTTGTTGCTGAGCATCTGTATCGCCCTGATCAATCCGTTGAACAGCGCGCTGGAAAGCATCAGAATCTTCAGGAATACCCTGGTTCTTAAGTCTTTGAATTTCTTGATCGCGTGCTTGCTGCCGAGCAGGGGCCATCCGACCCATCATGGCTTTCTGTACTTCTTCTACAGCACCGAAACCAGGATCAAGCTTATTCATGCCACTCAGGTCCATACCCTGAAGTTCTGGCATTTGACTTAGATCGTACCCCTTAAGATCAGGGAGACCGCTAGTATCAAGCGGCTGGCCTAGAGTACCACCTGCTTTGCCAAGCAAATCAGAGGCAATACCTTGCTGTTGACCTTGAAACTGGCGTTGCTGATCAAGAAGTGCTTGATCTTGTGGATTAAGTGTTTGGTTCTGAGTCCACTGCCCATCAGGTCCCTGTTCCCATGAGGTAGAACCGAACGCAGTATTCTGGTTCGGTCTATTAGCAACAGTTTGCTCATTAGCAGCCGTCTTATTTAGTGCAGCTTGCTGTGTTGCAAGTGCTGCGTAATCAGGCGGTGGCGGTGCTTTGGATTTTTTGCCCATTGCGTTTCCTATTAAGGTAACGGCACTCCCCGCGCTTCATTGTCATCAACAACAAAGCCCCATCAGGGTGGGCACCAACTAAAGTCGTTTCTAACTTAAAACCAATATGAGTATTGAACTTAATGGCATCTTTATTTCCAGATGGCACAAGACCAATAATCATATTAACTTTACATACATTGAACGGGTAATCAAAAGCAGCATGTAAAATATCTTTAGTAAACCAACCTTGTTCACCAGCTACATGCATCATAATCGATGAACCATTATACCCATCATAACCAATTACACCTTTAATCTTACCTCCAATAATAGACCCAAGACATTGAATATAGGATGTAGGAGCTAGCGTAATTTTATCGCATAACCAATTTACAAGTTGCAACTGGTTCTCAGAGGATACCATGAGTTTGGACCAACGAGTAATCAGTAGCAATCCAAAGTACTTCAGCTTCGCTCAAAGTAACCATCTTAATTGATGCAGCTACACCCATACCCTCAGCACTAATCCAGGGTTTATTTACCGTATTACCACCAGACCAAAAGGCTGACCCCCAGCGTCCGGTACCCCACAATGATCCTAGAGGCGAGGGTATAACACTGGGGGCAACCAAATCCTTTTCAGCAAAGTCATAGACAATTGAAGCATTAATTGATACTGCGCCACCAGTAACAAGAACTGGGCGGTACATACCAACTTGCTTTACATTTGCACGACCACCAAAATAAGTATAAGCTTGTTGAACAGTCGCTGTAACACCTTCGCCACCTGTATTATCTAAAAGTACAGCATCGGAATTACCTGTCCAAGCTTGATGCACTACTCCAGAATAGTCTCCAAAGTAAAGTAGGTCATTATGCGCACACCAAGTAACAGCATCCATATTCGTGAACTGTGCCCACGACTGGATAATCTGGTTTGCTGCAAGCTGAGCATTACCACCAGCAACTACAGACGGCACGTTTATAAGTGCCATGTTAATAACTGGATGATAAACTACTTGCCAACCATTCAATGTACCGTAGGTTGAAACAAGTTCTGAAATGAGGAACTGAATCTTTCTTGACGTAAGCGGGTTATTCGCTTCATTAACCTTTGTGGAAACAAGTTCAGCAGTTAAGGATACTAGACCCTTTTGAGTCAGCATCAGTAGATCACCACCAGCCTTGATAAAACTACGGCGTCCTGCTACTGGAGAACCAATATAATAAACACCAACAAGAGACCACAAAGTTGAGCTAGTCGGATCAGTACCACCATAAACTACCGCCTCACCACGGGAGGAGACTGCTACAAGATGATCTTCAGCTCCATTACCATCATCAATAGTCCAAGTAGTCAAGTACTGAAGGAAACCGCCCTTCTTAAACTGCGGACCAAAATCCCAAAAAGCAAATGTACCTTGAACAGCATCTGGAGGAAGGTAAGCTCCACGGGAGCTATTCTTTTCTACAGCCCAAAGACGCTTTTGATGGACTGTGAGTTGTACCGCATTAAGGGGGGAGAGTCCTGCCCAAGTATTGGCTACAATGCCATCACCTGGAGTAATGCGAAAGACACCAGCATCTTTATACAGAATACCATTATCTGCACCATTTACTGCAATAAGAAAGTTACCTGCAGTATTTGTGAGAACAACTGTTTCCCACCGTGCACTAGATAATCCAGTAACCATTGCAGCACCAACTGCTGCACGAGTACTAACATCATACATGGACGTTACAGACCATGCAAACATCTTCTGACCACCAGATGAATTATACCATCCGGCTATTGTCTCAACAGCTCCAGGCATACCTGTAGCCCACTGCACATACCCTTTACGGATTGAACATCCGTAAGGCTGTGGCCACCAATTTTGCATAATGATGGCATCAGTCTCTGACATAGCTGCCAGAGAATCAAAAGCGTTTAACCCTCCAACAGGAGCTGGCACCGTCACCGGAGTGAACGTGTCCTCAACAGGAGGTGCCATGAACATATTACACTACGTTCCAAGATCCATCAGGAATAGACCAAGCACCAATATAGGGTGTTTGGAAGTTTGGTGAAAGACTTAGTTTTTCTGCACCAGTATCTTTACCAGTCAAATTCTCAAAGACACGCATGAAATCAGCTTGGACTCCAGCAGTCTTAAATCCCTTAAGTTCATAGAACTTAAACTTAACAAACTTTACAAGTAACCAAGGTTCATAATGCAGAACATCAGTATCAAGGGTAATCATATCCTTATCTGGAGTAGCTGACGCTGTAGCCCTAACCCAATATCTAGAGATATACTCCATATAAAAGGTAGAAAATGGGCCAGCTCCAGTAGGAATCGGAAATACCTTGAATAAATCCTGCTGGATGCGATACCGCATACGTGGGAGGGTAGCAACAAATGAATTCTTAAGCCAAGCCCATTCCTGGGCTGACTTCGGGCCTAGAAGAGGCCAGTGATTAGTAGAATCCCACTGAGTTTGATCCCGGAAATATGAGTAATCAGTTGGGAGTGCATAGCTCTCTGTAGCAGTTAGCAAAGTAATAGTAAATTGCTTTGCAAACTGCTCCCAAGGATAATAAAGCAGTAGTTCATTACCAGCTGAATTAAGCAATGAGAGTAATTGAATAGATTGGACATCGGACAGCCCTACAACGGTCGCCGGCTGAGGTAGACCAAGTTCCCCAGCGACTTGGGTTAGGACCTGTAGGGCTGTCCAATTACTCATAACTTATGCCTGAAGTGGAGTACGTGCTTCTAGAGCCTCGATACGTTTCATCAAGGCGGCGTTGGCGGCTGTAAGTTGTCTGTTTTCTTCTTCTCGCTGATCAACTTCAGCTTGGAGGCGAAGACGTGGAGCCGATTCTTTAGCCGCATCCAAGTATTGCTGAGCACGTTGCTTGATTTGAAGGTGCCCCATAAACTTTTGAGAGACTGCATCTGGCATTCCTACAAGTTGTTCAATGGTATGACAACCAACTGCCGCGAATTCGGCAATTTGGCCAATGCTCAACCAGGGGAGCATATTCAATGGGGTACCACTACCTGCTTGCTGATCGCGACCAGCTTTGTAACGTGCCCATTGTTGAGGAAACCGTTGTTGGTACTGCTCAGTAGCGTCACCAACGAAAGAATCACGAGAACCAGGAGTGATGATCTTAACCAGATCAATCTCATCAAAGATGGGACGCCCAGCATCAATAGACTTGGGTTCATTCTTCATCGTATCACGGTAGAATAGAACCAGAAGTTTCTTATCTGCTTCAGACTGTTGAGCATCTTCGAAATTCATTGCAAAATCAAGAGAATCGGTGGACATTGGTATGTTCCTGTTAAGTTAAGGAAGGGGGAAGCCTTTCGACCTCCCCCAGTTGATTAGATCGTCAGACCAATCGAAGGATACACAAGACGTGCATCAGCAGATACTGCAGCACCAGCCGCCGCAGTCTTAAACACAGCACCCATGATAGGACGTGCACCAGCAGTACCATCATCATCGATCGCACCTGCAGTAGCTGTGGTATTCAAGCGAGTGCCGATGGCAACAGCGCCTGCAGTCAACATGGAGCAAGTACCAAAAACTTGGTACCAACCAAACTGACCAGCCGTAGCAGCAAACTGTGCTACACCAACACGAGTACCATGACCACCAACTTGACCAGCAGCTGACAAAGCTGTGGTAACCGGAGTCCAGGCACCAGCAACACCTTCTACACAAACTTGACCAGCTGTTTGCACACCAACAGATGACCCATACACATAGGCTTTAGTGCCTTGCACAGGATCATCATACAAACCAGCCGAACCAAGCCGGAATGCTGGAACACTAGTTGCTGCAGTGAGCGCAAGGGGATCAAGACCAATAATCGGTTGCATAAATTTACTCCTTCTTTAGATTAGGTGTTATCCATGCGACCTTGGAACTGGAGACCTGACGAAGTCAGATTACCAGCCCAAGCCAAAATCTGCGTAGCAGCATCTTGATTGACACTGTAGCGCTGATTGGGCGACAACGGGACCATGTTACGCTGCGCATGCGGACGATAGAACAGATACTTCGTGTTAAGGAAGTAGGCAGACGTCGCAGGAACCGAGTTCGGCGTAGCGCCAGCAGCACCAGTCGGAGTCCAGTTCAATTGCATACCGCCATCAAGCACCACATCAGCATCCATGTACTTCACACTAACGAACCCAAGTTTAGCCGTTTCAGTACCAGCAAAACGTTGGATAGCTTGCAACGAAGCCATGTAGAATGACCACAGGATATTATCAACCAGGATCAGGTCGGGTCGGTCGTTACCACGAACCAACGAAGACCACATACGGTTGAAGTACGTCTGGACGTTAGTTGCTGAAGCAGCCGCGCCACCAGTAGTAGTCATACGGAAGTATTGATTCTTCCAGAACAACCACGTCGAACGGTCAATACCACCAACAGTATTCGTTGGAGTCGTGCTAACTTGTTTCAGCAAACCATCGATTTGCTTACCACCAGCAGCCGTACCATCCGAATACAAACCAGAGGCAATCAAGTTCGCCATCGAGTCTTCAGCAACATTCAAACGAGCATCAAGCAGATCAATGATCCGTTCTTTGCCAGAATTCTGAAGTTGCTCCAAACCACTGATGGTCACCGGGCAAGCAGCTTGCTTGATCGTGTACTCAGCAGAACTGATTACGTCTTGGGCAGCGATCGGCAGGGTTTCATAACCCGAATACCAACCAGCGTTACCGTTAGCAGCAAAACTGATTTCTTGCATAATGGTGTTACCACCATCAAACGTCTTAATGTTCCCGCGCTGCTTCAGTTTAGTAAGCAATGCGTTATTAGACGTCACGTTATCTGCGATAACACCGGTACGACTTTGGATCGTCGTAGCGATGATGTCGCTAATCGCGGAATTAGCAAAAGCCATTTAGGGCTCCTATTTTGAAGGGTTAGGTTTCGCAAGGACTTTCGGAAGCTTTACTACTCTATCCTGAGCCTTGATTCTACTTGCAGGATCAGCAACTGATGTAGTTTTACCTACATCAACTGGATCTGGCAGTTCCTGACCTTCCAACCGCGGAAACCCAGGACCTAGGATACGACGAATAAAACCAGTTATGGCCATCATCTTCCTTCAGTCTGGTCAAACGCAGCAGCAATAGTGGCACGCCGATCAGTTGTTGATGGTGAACCATTAATCAACCCACCTGGACTACCCCCTACTGACACTGAAGCTTGCAATGCGCGCTGAGCTCTACTATTATGCTTTGCTGCTTGCGCTGCCTGTGCTTCTTGTGCAGTTTTGGTTGCAATCTCCTGGCTAATTGACGGCTCCATCGCGATAGCACGATTATACGCCTCAATCAGTGTGATGTGTTGCCCACGGTTTGCCAAAAGCTCAACAATATCGGCCATAGACTCACGAACTTGTTCGAAGTATGGATACTTCGGGTCAGTCGCCATAGATTCAACAGTTTGCTCAAGCTGTTGACCAATTTGTTGCTGCCTAAACTGCTCTGCTTGCTGCTGGTTGGTCAAAAACTGTTGGATGGGAGCCAACCGTTGGGCAAGCATTTGCTCAACACGTGATTCTACTGGATCAGGTGACCCTTTTCCAGACAACGCACCATCAAGTTCTACCAAATCTACATCATAATCAGAGATCAATTTTGCCATAAACTGCGCACGAGTAGCTTTTGGCGCAGTTGACAAAAAGTGGTCTGCTTTTAGTAGTTCATTGATAGCATGTAGCGGTTCAACATTGTAAGATTGAATCCGTGCCATATACGGTTGAATAGTTTGGGTAAACTTATCAGCCAATTGGCGTGCTTGAGCAGAAGTATTCAAGCCTTGAGTGATTTCCCTTTCACGGCGAAGTACTTCTTGACGAATATCAGGATCAAGCTTATCCCACTTAGCCTTCTGAGCAGGCTTCCAAGCTTGAGGTGCTCTATCTGCATTTAAGGATTTCTCAGGAGTCTCTTGGGATTGTGTCGATTTGCTTCCCGGGGCGTCCGTTTCGGTCGGCTTATCAGCCTCAAGGCCCTCCTGTTTCGGCTCAACGTGGCCTCCTTTAGGCTCCTCCGTTGTCGTTTTGGCCGGCTCCGGAGTGTCAGCCGAATGCTCTTCAAAAGCAGCTTCGAGAGCAGTCCTACGGTCTAGTACTTCGTCTTCAGATGTGGTTGTATCGATGGCCATGGCAGTCACTTGTAGTGGCGGTTGACTTGGTTAATGATAAGCTCTTTGCGTTGAGCTGCGGATTCACGTTTTTGTGACTCAGAACGAGTATCACTATTCGTGGTTAGATATGGCAAACCTTTAAGGTCTGCAACTGGTACAACATCATGTCGGAGATTATGTTCCCGTAGACCTGCGCGGCCATGATATACTTTGTTATCGATCGGGGAGACAAAATCAGGTAAATCTCCGAGGACTGCATATCCCTTATAAGGAGTCTCTGGAGCTTTATAATCTGCCTTAAGACAAGGAGGTCCTCCATCACGCGGATAAATCCAAGATTGCTTTATTCCCATGTCCTATCTCCTTATAAACCCAGCCGTTTCGAATCTTACAAATACAGGAAGCAGATACACCGAGTTGATCTGCCAGTTTTTGGCTGGTTTCTCGACTGCGGCGTATCTCACTTACTTGGTGTGGACTGAACTTGCGCTTTTTGAGCACGGGCCGTCTCCAGTTTAACTTCAGCCATATCTTTAGCACTCTGTAAACCTAGTTGGTTCATCATGCGTTCAAATGCAAGGTCCATTTGTTGACGTTGTTGTTCAAGCGCAAGTCGTTGCTGTTCAGCCAGCGCTTCCATCTGGATACGCTGCTGCTCAGCAGCCATTTCCATTTGTAGACGTTGTTGTTCAAGTTGGGCCTTCTGTTGCTCAACTTGCATCTCTTGTTGGGCCTTTTGCTGTGCTAGTTGTGCTTCTTGCTGCATCTTGTCAGATTCGGCCTTAGCCTTTAGCTCTTCTGGAGAAGGACCCTTAGGTTGGTCAGGCTGTTTAGACAAACCATCAAGTGCTTTATCAAGCATACCTTCAATATCACGAGCACCACGGAAGCCAGCAACAGTCCATTTAAGCAAACCAACCAAAACTGGAGCTGCTTCTGGAGCAGCTTCAAGCATCGGACCCACTTGAGACATGAATTTGCTAACTGCAGTCATGAACTCAATGCGATCCTGCTTCTCCATAGCATAATCTGCTTGAGACATTGTATCTGCATTGACTTGAATGCGCCATTCGAACTCTTCTGAGTTCTGTAAGAGCTCCATGGCGGGCTGAACATACTCATCATTGCCAGTAACCATGATATTAGACTTCTTAATAAGAATCTGAGGGTCAAAATGACCGATCATGATCTCAGCTTTGATACGCATAATCTCAGATGCGAATCTAGCTACCTCATCTTGAAGTTTCTTAATCCGAACGGAGGCAAACTGAGCCTTGATTTGCTGTGCACCAAGAGTCTCCGAAGCTTTACTAGCACCACGAACAATGTCAGCAATTCCAGTAAGCTCATAAATTTGCCCTTTGATAACTTCACGAGCACCATTTAGTTCCCGAAGTGCCTGAACTACTTGCTCGAGGGGAAGCCAGTCTATTTGACCCTTGAGTCCGCCCTTCTCAGCGAACATGGCCCAGTTATCAACAGGAATGAGATCATTATCAAACCCTTCCTTAAGCATCCGCGAAACACCAACTGCTGCCTTATCATAAACACCAACAACCTTACATGCCTTCACAAGCATCGAGATTCTGTTATTAATGACATCCAATTCTACATACTGATCTTGGATCATGTAGTAGTCAGGACGCGGAGTCGTATTACTCGTAGAGATATTCGCGAGCATTGGTTTCGGGCAAGGATCAAAGCCTTTCAAGCCAAGCGGATCAGGTCGCGTATCAAGCAGCTTACCAAAACCTTTAGTAAACCAGATTACTTCCTTTTTAACACGATCCCAAATCTCATAGACGACAGCTTTCTTAAGCACATCTTCTTTTGGGGTGAACATTGCCCCAGATGCTTTGTTATCCGCTTCGCTAACAGAGTAATTCAGAGGAACTGCTTTACCGATTTCCTCGCCGAACCGTTCAACAAGTTCTTCACGAGTAAGATAAGCTTTGCGACCTACCCAACGACGTTCTTCCCATACGCGACAAGGAGACCAGAGAAAATCACGCCAAAAGATGTAATCAACACAGACACGCTGGTCTGTGATCTTCTGCATTGGAGGTTGCTCTTCTTTGATGTCTTCTGCATCGTAGACATCATTTCCAGGAGTGGGTGGAATGGAGATTTCTTCTGTATCCGTTTCAAGACGGAGCCAAGCAGCTGCGAGACCTGGTACAAGACGATCTTGCACACAATGACGCATGCAATTATCGAAGTTATCAGTAGGATCATCAAGATCCTGCGTAATACCACGTTCAATAATCAGGGCTGCAACACGACCTACTTCATCATTGTAGTCAGTATACTTTCTAGACACAGCCGGTTTAGGCAGTTGCGCGTAGATCGCCGATTCAAGGATATTCGTGTTTGCGTAGAAAATGTTAAACCACTTGTTATTAGCATCAAGCGTATCACGTTCATCGAGGAACTTACGTGTTACAGTATTCCCACGCTTGTAGAACTTATCTAGTTCCTTCTCAGCTGCAATAATCTCAGAATCCCAGCGCTTATATGGAGTAAGCTCACTAGGATCATTGGGATTAACAATGGCAGCAGTTGTTTGACTCATAGTATACGCCTAATAGACCTGTTTGCTTCGTAGTCAGCAAATAAAGTCTCAAGATTATAGTTTGATGCAGTTAGCATCTCCATATCAGTCATCTTCTTACGCTTAGAAGGTAGAACTGAACCTTCTCCAGTAAATCCAAGCACTCCGCATGCCATTGTTACATATCGAAGGCAGTCACAGTAGTCAGAACTCCAATCATGTAGTGGAGTATCCGAGAACATCAACTTATTATCATCCCATTCACGCCTATATGACTTCATTGCTTCAACTAGATCACCAGTTGCAGCAGTATCAATAGAAATAAGTGGGAAGAGACGGCGAACGGCAGCAATACCATCTCGTACTTTATGCGCAGGAACAATTCTAGGAGTAATGTTCTCATGCAGGAACTGTTCTACAATAGATTTCCCTGTTTGGAGGTTCTTAGCTCGAGCATCATGGGGGAGAAATACCTCACCAACCTCTCCTTCGAACTGGTGTATCTTTTCAATATGATGAAAGATGTCCACACCATTAGTAGCTTCACAAGCTACGATCCTAACTGTGTTATCAGTTCCCAACTGAAACCAAATACAAACAGTAGCATCAGTAAATCCAAGGTCAAAGGCACAATGCGTAGGAAGATTTTTATCAAACAGACCGCCATCACGCGCGCGCGAATCAATAAATAGTTGATTCACCTCAGAGGCGTAAATAGCACCCTTCAAAGCCGAGTCGAAAGAACACAGATACTCCTGGGCAAATTCCTCAGGGTCCATGTCCCTCTGAAGTTCCATCAATTCGACTATTGGGATAATCCCAGAGGTGTCAGCGGGGAGAGTCAGCGAGAACCAATCCGCTGGATTTTTCCGAGCTTGCTCGCAGACATCATAGAAGAGGTTTTTACCGCGAGGTGTTGATACAAACACGCTCCATCCATGGCGATCGGAGAGCGCGGGGCGGATGACTTGAGAGAATACACTGGGCTTGAACAGAGCATATTCGTCGTTGACGGTGCCATCAAGATACATACCGCGGAGGCTATCGGCGTTATCTGCACCAAGGACGTAGATTGTGGCGTCATTCTTAAGTGTTACCTTAAGTTCTGCCTCTTGTGGAGGCTTACCAAGATATGGTTCTGCGTAATCTTTGAGATACGTCCAAGCAACACGCTTTGCTTGTGAATACGTGGGGCCGATGTATGCTAACTGTGGTTTGTACTTCTGGCACTCAAGTCCGCCAAACACCAAGTCATTAACAAGAGCTACGGTCTTTCCAGCACGGCGATGTGTGTTGACCGCTGCCCACCGCTGTTTACGGTTATGCAGTGGAATAAACTGATTGCGGGGAGTATACTTAAGCGCCATTCTTCATTCGCTTAAGTGGTTGCTTAGACTCGTGCACTACTTCCACAGGTCTTTCAATGGGGAGCAGCTCCGTAATATCCTGGTCTACCTGACCTTCTTTATAAGCAAGTCTATCGCGTGTCAACCATGGAATATCTATGATGACCTTCTCGCCGGTAATGGGCATTGCGGAGGCGGGGAGAAGCTTACTGATCGCTTGAACGAAGACTCGTGCGTTCTGGTCATTTGAAGTAGCAAAGGCAACGAGCCATTCGCTACCACCCAAATGATCGAATGCTTCTCGAAATACTTCGCGAAGTTGCCTATTTACTTTGCTCGGGCCAGCTGTCTCAGAGAGCTCAGAGCTTCGTACTGCTTGCGGCCGAGGCGGGTTTGGGATTAGCTCCATGGAGCTATTATATAATGTGTTTGTTCCTAGTGCGCGCCAGTATGCTGAAAAATAATCGGACATAGCATTATAGTTGCGGATTTATAGAAAATGTATTTCTGGTTGCGGATTTTGACTTTAGCTTTGAGAGCGATATACACCAAACAGCAGGCGCCCCCACGCCCATTCCGATCCTGGACCTAAGCCCGACTAAACCAGTCAACTATTAAAGTAGAAGTAAGTAAGTACTAACTAACATACCAGTAAGTAAGTAAGTACTAACTAACATATCAGTAAGTAAGTAAGTACTAACTAACATACCAGTAAGTAAGTAAGTACTAACTAACATACCAGTAAGTAAGTAAGTACTAACTAACATACCAATAAGTAAGTAAGTACTAACTAACATACCAGTAA
>Ga0315271_10000240_pt1 | contig 28422 bp, 23 predicted proteins | sample C3_top_MG_FD_204664 | JGI IMG/M metagenome (GOLD analysis project Ga0315271, IMG submission 204664) | Sediment microbial communities from Yellowstone Lake, YNP, Wyoming, USA - C3_top | ecosystem: Environmental > Aquatic > Freshwater > Lake > Sediment | place: USA: Wyoming | collected 2017-08-01
CGCGGCTCACTGGGATATGGCAAGAGCTTCTCGCAACTCGACAACGGGTTGTTGCGCGAGGGGACGTACAAGGACATCAACGCGCTCTTCGACTGGATCGGCGCGGACCCCACGCTCGACGCGTCGCGCATCATGGTGACGGGCGGGAGCTACGGCGGACACATGACGCTCGCCATCGCGACGTATTATCCGGACCGGATCTGTTGTTCGGTGGACGTGGTGGGGATCTCGAATCTCGTGACCTTCCTCGAACACACGGAGAGTTACCGGCGGGATCTGCGGCGGGTAGAGTACGGCGACGAACGGGATTCGACGATGCGGGCCTTCATGGAGCGGACAGCGCCGTTGAACAATTCACAGAAGATCTCGAAGCCGCTCTTCGTGGTGGCGGGGTTCAATGATCCGCGGGTGCCGTACACCGAGGGGCAGCAGATCGTCGCGGCGGCGCGGAAGAACGGGGTTCCGGTGTGGTTCCTGTTGGGGAAGAACGAGGGGCATGGGTTCGCGAAGAAGGCGAATGCGGATTTTCAGTTTTATGCGACGGTGGAGTTTGTGAGGGAGTTCCTTTTGAGGGGCGGGAACTGACGGGGTACTGCTCGGGGTGAGGCTCGGGATACGGCTCGGGGTGGGGCTCGGCGAACTGCTCGGCAACTACGCACGGCGGGCGATCACGGTCGCGAGGCGGGTGAGCATTCGGCCGATGCGATCGATCAACTGGATCGCTGGCGCGGCGTCGGTGGAGGCGAGCAGTCCGGCATTGACAGCGACCGCCAAGTGCGCGTCGAGTTCCATCAACGAACCCCGGGCGATCGAGATGTGGCGGACGTATTCCTTCGGATAAAGGCGGCCGGAGCCCTCCGCGATATTGGCGGGAACGGACGCCGCCGCTCGCCGGATCTGGCTGGTCAGCCCCGATCGCTCTGACGCGGGCAGTTTGCCCGTGAGCTGGTAGGCGCGAGTGGAAAGCTCCACCGCACACCGCCACACTTCCAGCTCGCGATGGCCTCCATCCCAGCGCGTGTCTATCATGGCAGCATGATAGACTGGCGAAGGACGCGATCCATCATCGAAGCATCTGCGCGTGGCACGATCCATTTCTTGACGCCGAGCAGTTCGCCGAGCCCCACCCCGAGCCCTATCCCGAGCCCTATCCCGAGCCTCACCCCGTCAGTTTTCTAGAAGAGCGAGATCTGCTCCCCCAGCTCCCCCGGCTCCACGACCCTCTGCCCCAGCAGTCGCTGCAGTTGCCGAGCACTATAGGGTGAGTGTCCAGCAAAGTGGTTATTCACATACCCGTAGACAGCACTGACCTTTTGAATCAGCATCAGAATCGCCTCACTCCATTCCGCGAGTTCGCTCGTTCGATCGTGCTGGATCCGCGAGTAATCCACGATCTCGCGATTCGGCCCCATCCACCGGAGATACGCAAAGTCGGCGGTGGGCCGCTCGGCGAGTGAGAGCATCGTCTTCCGCGGGATCCAGCGCGCATCGGTGAGCGTGAGCGCGGCGTTGTGATCGGCGAGGGTCTTCAACACCGTGTCATTGATCCAGCCGCGCTGGCGGAACTCGACGGCGAACCTGACGTCGCCCGGGAGCTTGTCGAGGAACTGGGCGAGCGCGGGAAGCTCGGTGGGGCCGAAGTCGGGGCCGAGCTGGATGAGCACGGGGCCGAGCTTGGGGCCGAGGGCGTGGGCGCGATTCAGGAACGACTCGAGCAGATCGTCCACGTCACGGAGCCGCTTCTGGTGCGTGATCTCCTGCGGCATCTTGAGCGCGAAGACGAAATCCGCCGGCGTGCGCTCGGCCCAGCCGCGGATCGTCTTCTCGGCGGGGATCGCGTAGAAGGTCGAGTCGACCTCCACGGTGGGGAATGCGCGTGCGTAGAGCGTGAGGAAGTCCGCGGGGCGGGCGCCGTCGGGGAAGAAGGGGCCGACCCAGGCGTCGTAGTTCCAGCCCTGGGTGCCGATGCGGACTGCGCCGCTCATGCGGGAAGGTGCATCCGCCGCTTGAGGGCGGCGAGGCGCGGGTCGCCCTTGAGCGACGCGAAGGCAGGATCGTTCGGGAAGAACTCGGCGGTGTACGCGTCATGTGTATCGATACCGCGCGCGATGAGCGGTATCGCCGCATCCTTCCTTCCCAGCCCGAGTTCGATCATCGCCAGTGCGCCAGGCGACACGAAGCGGCGCTTGGACAGCGCCTGCAGCTGGCGTTGGATCGCCAGTGCTGAATCGCGCTGCCCACTGACGGCGAACGCGTAGGCAAGCATGGCGAGATCGCCCGAATACGGCTCCATCGGCTGAGAGGCGATCCCCCGGCGCAGAACGGCAATGGCGCTGTCAAACCGATGATCGAACACTAACACCGCACCGAGCGTAGCCCAGCCGCCGGCGTACAGGGGATCCATTTTGAGGACTCGCCGCGCCTCGGCTTCCGCCGCGTCGAAGTCGCCCGACTGGAGGTAGACCTCGGCCAAGTCCTGGCGGCTCACCTGGGAGAGCGGGTCGGCCTCCACCGCCAGCCGGCCTTCGCGTATCGCGTCCGGGAAGCGCCCGAGCGTGGCCAGCGTCAACGCGTACCAATGATGAGGTGTCGGGTCCCGCGGATTCAGCGCGATCGCGCGCTCGTATTCGCGTATACTGGCCTCCCACTGATACTGCTCGGCGAGGAGATTGCCCAGCGCGGAATGCGCCTGCGCATTCGCGCTGTCGAGGGCGAGAGCACGGTGCGCCGCCGCGACGCCGAGTGCGAACACGGAATCGGGCATCACATCGAGGTAGGACGGTAAGATGGAGTACGTCTCCGCGAGCGCTGCGTACGCCTCCACATAATTGGTGTCGCGCGCGATGGCCTCGCGGAACTCCTTCGTCGCCACGGTGAGAGAAGCGCTCGTACGCTGGTTCCAGTGGTAGAGCCCGCGCAGATAGAGCCCGTGTGCGGCCGTGTCCGACGTGGGCGCGTGCGCCAGGGTGACGGAGTCCCGCCCCTCGAGCGTCAGCTGCAATTCGCCGGCGATCGCGGCGCCGATCTGCTGCTGGACGGCGAACGCATCCTTGACGTCGGCATCGTACGTGTGCGACCAGCGATGGTACCCGCTGTCGGCGTCGATGAGCTGCGCGGTGATGCGGACGTGCGAACCGGAGCGCCGTACGCTCCCTTCGACCACGTTGTGCACGTGGAGCTGTCGCCCGATCTCGCTCACGTTCACATCCTTCCCCCTGAACGCGAACGACGACGTGCGCGCCGCGACGCGCATGCCGTGGAGGTTCGCGAGCCGGTCGATCAGTTCCTCCGTCATGCCATCGGAGAAGTATTCGTTCTCCTTGTCGCCGCTCATGTTCACGAAGGGGAGCACCGCGATCGACGCCTCGGCGCCGCCGGCGACCGGCACCGCGCGGTGCGGCCTCAGCGCGATCGCGACGAGGATCGCCCCGCTGATGATCGACGCCAGCGCCAGGCCCAGGGCGAGCCGGCGCCGGTTCGCGCCGGGCGGCTTCGTCCCCGGATTTTGGTGCGCGGCGATCAGCCCCGTGCCGCCGCTGATGGCGGTGTCGTCGAACGTCCGAAGCACTTCCTCGGCTGCCTGCGGCCGGTCCGCGGGGCGCTTCTCCAGGAGCCGCATCACGAGCGTCGCGATCGCCGGCGGGAGATTCGGCCGCCGACGCTTGATCGACTCTGGCGTCTCCGTGGTATGCGCGGCGAGCAGCGCCTGCGGTGAGCGGCCGGGGAAGAGCGAGCTCCCGGTGAGCATCTCGTAGGCGACGGCGCCGAGCGCGTAGAGATCGGCGCGGGCATCGGCGGTCGCGTCGCCCGCCGCCTGCTCCGGCGCCATGTACGCGGGCGTGCCGAGGGCCATCCCGACGGACGTGAGCCCGGCATCGCCGTGCGTCGCGCTCGCGCGGATCGCTTTCGCGACACCGAAATCAGCCACGAGCGCGTCGCCATCGCTGATGAGGATGTTCTCCGGCTTGATGTCCCGGTGCACGACACCGTTCCGGTGCGCATAGGCCAGCGCCTTCGCGACATCGCGCAGCACCTGTATCGCGGCGCTGAGCGGGAGTTCGCCCTCTCGCGCCAGCTTCGCGCGCAGCGTCTCCCCCTCGACGAAGGGCATCGTGTAGTAGAGCAGCCCCTCACCTTGTCCGGCGGTGAGTAGGGGCACGATGTGCGCGTTCTGGAGCTGCGCCGCGACCTGGATCTCGCGGCGGAAGCGCTCGGCGCTCACTTCGGCAGCGAGGTCCGGCGGCAAGACCTTCACCACCACCTTGCGGCCGAGCGTGTTCTCCGTCGCGACGAAGACCCGCGACATCCCGCCGCCGCCGAGCTCGCGCTCGACGGTGTAGGCGGCACCGAGTGCCGCCTGGACTTGGCTGAGAAAGTCCGCGGTCACGCCGGCCCTGAGCGCTCGACGAGCACCGTGTCGGCGAGCTCGACGCCGATCGTCTGCTCACGCGTGCCCACTCTGAGCCGCAGCGGCCCGCCGAAGGGCGCGCGTTCCAGCAGCTGCACGCGCACGCCGGGGCGCAGCCCGAGCTCACCGAGGTAGCGGAGACGCTCGGCGTCGTCATCGCTCACCTCGATCACGCGGCCGCGCTCGCGCGGAGCGAGGGCGGCGAGCGCAAGGCGCGGGCGCTCGGCGATCTTCCCTTCGCGCGTCGGGATCGGCGCGCCGTGGGGATCGGTGGCCGGCTCGCCGATCGCGGCGGCCATCCGGTCCACGAGCTCATCGCTCGCGGCGTGCTCGAGGCGCTCGGCCTCGTCGTGGACACGGTCCCAGGAGAAGTGGAGCGCCTGCGTGAGGTAGGCTTCGATGACGCGGTGGCGGCGGATCAACCGCAGCGCGACCCGCTTGCCGGCCGCGGTGAGCCGGACGCCGCGGTAGCGCTGGTGCGACACGAGGCGCTGCTGTGCGAGGCGGCGGATCATTCCGCTCACCGAGGCCGGCGCGATGCTCAGCCGCTGCGCGATCTCGTTCGTCTCGGCGGGGGCTCCGGCGCGCTCCAGTTCATAGATGGCCTTGAGATAATCCTCGACGGGCGCGGTGTACGCACCAGACGCGCGCGCGGCGGCGGTCATTTCACCGCCTCCATCTCGCCGGTGTGGCCCGAGCCGCGCACAAGGAGTACCGGGATGCGGCAGCGATGGCGGACCCCCTCGGCGACGCTGCCGAAGAGGATGTCCTTGAGGAAGCGGTGCCCGTGCGTGGACATCGCGATGAGATCGCAGTGCTCCTTCATCGCGGCGTCGATGATCTCCTTCACCGGATCGCCCGACGCGAGGAGCGCATCGACGGCATATCCCTCCTTCTCGAGCGCGGCCGCGGTGCGGTTCAGATACTCGCGGTCCTCGCGGAGCTCCTCGCTCTCCCGGAGTTCGAGTTGCGCCATGTTCCGGGCGGCCCACCCATCGGCCACATGAATGAGGAGAATGGAGGACTTGCACGTGTGCGCGAGCGCGCGCACGTGGGCGAGGATCGCCACGTCGTACGCCGAATGCTCGAGGGGGACGAGGATGCGCTTGTACACTTGGTCCCTCTCAGCCGCGGAAGAGCTGCAGGAGCAGCCAGCCATTCAGGCCGGCGATCGCGAACGCCACCGTGTATGCCAGCGCCTTGAGCCACACCGGATTCACGAACTCTCCCATCTTGGCGCGCTCCGATGTGAAGCGCACCAGCGGGAAGACCGCGAAGGACAGCTGCACGCTGAGCACCACCTGACTCATCACGAGGAGCTTCGCGGTGCCGCTCGCGCCGTAGAGCGCGGCGACGATCACCGCCGGCACGATCGCCATCCCGCGCGTGATCAGCCGCCGCAGCCAGGGGCGAAGCCGGAGGTTGAGGAACCCCTCCATGACGATCTGCCCCGCCAGGGTCCCGGTCAATGTGGAGTTGAGTCCCGACGCGAGCAAGGCGATCGCGAAGACGGCGCTGGCGCCGGCCACGCCGAGGAGGGGGGTGAGCAGCTTGTACGCCTCCTGGATCTCCGCGACCTGGACCATCCCGGCGCGGTGGAAGGTCGCGGCGGCCACCACCAGAATGGCGCCATTGATGAAGAGGGCGAAGGTCAGCGCCACCGTGGAGTCGAGGAAGGCGAAGCCCACGGCCTCACGCTTCCCCGCCGCATTCTCCTCGTACTTCCGCGTCTGCACGATGCTCGAGTGCAGGTAGAGGTTGTGCGGCATCACCGTGGCGCCGAGGATCCCCATCGCGATGTACAGCATTTCCGGCCGCTGTACGATCTCGGCGCGCGGGATGAAACCGAGGAGCACCTCGTGCATCTCGGGGCGCGAGACGATGAGTTCGAAGAGGAAGGCGACGCCGATCGTGACGACGAGGGCGACGACGAGCCCCTCGAGGAGCCGGTAGCCTTTGTGCTGGAGCCAGAGCACGATGAGGACATCGAGCCCGGTGAAGAGCACGCCGGCGACGAGCGGCAGATGGAAGAGGAGATTGAGCGCGATCGCGGCGCCGATCACTTCGGCGAGGTCGCAGGCGGCGATGGCGATCTCGCAGATGACCCAGAGGAACCAGACGACGGGCGTCGGATAGTGATCGCGGCAGGCCTGCGCGAGATCGCGGCCCGTGACGATGCCGAGCTTGGAGGAGAGCCCCTGCAGCAGCACCGCCATCAGGTTCGAGAGGAGCACCACCGAGAGGAGCGTGTAGCCGAAGGCGGAGCCGCCGGCGAGGTCGGTGGCCCAATTGCCGGGGTCCATGTAGCCGACGGCCACGAGGTAGCCGGGCCCGGCGAAGGCGAAGGCCTTCCGCCACCACGACCGGTGCTGGACGTCGATCGACCGGTAGGCCTCGGCGAGGCTCGGCGTGAGCCGCGGCCGCCGCCACCCCGATTCGGGCGTCGGCGCGGAGGGCGTGCGCGGTTCGCGGTTGGCTTCCAAGGGCGGTGCGGTTCGGGAAACTACGCGGGGCTAGGAAATGATTTAGTCTTGCCTAACTTATTCTGCTACGGCCGCCCCCGCAATACCGGGCCGGGCGAGCGTTCCGGGCACGCTCCTGCCGCCCCCCACTCGACGCGCCCGTGACCGGCGGCCATCTTCCTCTCCTTCACCGGGGGATCGCATGCTGGCTTCGCTCCAACCCGCCTTCAACGCCATCGAGCTGCAGCGGCGCGCGCTCTGCGCGGATCTCATCGCGCTCCCCGCGGCGCAGCTCGCCTTCCGTCCCGCGCCGGGTTCCTGGTCCCTCCCCGAGGTCGCACAGCACCTCTCGCTCGTGGATTCGCGCGTCACGCGCGTGCTCACCGAGAAGCGCGTCACCGGAGTGAAGCGGCGGAAGGTGAGCGATGTGCTCGTCCGGGCGCGAATGCTGGATGTCTTCTTCATCTCGGGGATGCGGGTGAAGATGCCGGTGAAGGGGGTGGCCCCCGATTCCTCCGTTCCCCTCGAGCAGACGAACGTGTGCTGGGCGGACGCGCGCCGGGCGCTCGAGGGGTATCTCGACCAGCTCGACGAAGCGGGGACACACGCGATCGTCTACCGCCATCCGGTGGGCGGATTCATGGACATCTTCGACACCCTGCGCTTCCTCCGCCGCCACCACGACCATCACCTGCGCCAGGTCGCGCGCATCCGCTCCGCGCCCGGTTTCCCCGCTACGTCGCGAGGCGCGTCCGGAACTGCGTGAGGATCCGCTCGGTCAGCCCCCAGATCACGTAGCCCTGGTAGAGGAACGCCGGGAAGACCCGCTTCTCTCCGCGCACCGCGAGCTCGACATCGCTCCACGACCCCGCATCCAGCAGCGCGCGGAGCGGCACCCAGAAGGCGGCTTCCACTTCATCGCTCACCCGCAGCTCGGCGTCGCCGCCGAGCAGCGCCACGTAGGGAGCGATCGCGATCGGTGGGAGCAACGGGGTGCGCGGCTGCAGCTCATCGAGACGGCCGATGATCCGCCCCTGCCGCGCGAGATCGATCGCGGTCTCCTCCCGCGTCTCGCGGACCGCCGTCGCCTCCAACGACTCATCCCCTGGTTCGCGGCGGCCGCCGGGAAGGGCGACGTGGCCGCTCCACGGATCCCCTTCGTAGTCGGCTCGCTTGATGAGCAGGAACTCGAGCGATGCGTCGCCGGGGTCGCGCAGGATGAGGGCGACCGCCGCGCGGCGCAGCGGGTCGGCCAGCGTGAGCTGCTCGCCCGGCGTCTCGCGCAGCGCGCGCGCGAGGCGCACGACGAGCGGGTGCGCGAGCAGCGTCTCCACCGGCGCGGCGGCCACCGCCGTCAGTCCTCCAGCTCCCCGCCGGCGTCCATCCAGGCGCGCACGCCGCCGGCCAGCGAGGACACGCGCGTGAAGCCCATCGCCCGCAACTGGTCGGTCGCGAGGATCGACCGGCTCCCGGCGTTGCAGTACACGATCACGTCCCGGTCGCGCGGCACCGCCCCCGCCGCCTTCTCGGCGAGCGTCCCGATGGGGACGTGCACCGCGCCGGGGATCCGGAAGAGGTTCCACTCATTGTTCTCGCGCACATCCAGGAACGCCGCGTCCCCCGCGCTCCGCCGCGCGATCGCCGCCGCCGGCGCCGTCTCCGTGATCCGCGCGCGCGCCTCGGCCACGCGCTCCGCTTCGTTCGCTTCCGCCATCTGTTCGCTCGCGTGTGGTCGGTCCGCGAATCATAGCGCGGTGCAGCGCCGCCCGGTACTTTGAGCGCGTGACGATGCACCTGGCCCTGTACCTCGACGCGCTGACCCAGATCGCCGCAGCGGCGGCGGAGCTGACGCTCTGGCCGGTGCTCGCCGCTCTCCCGTGGATCGCGCTCCCCTTCGTGGTCGCGGCGCGGCTGCGCGACTCGCGCACCCTCGACGGCGAGTCGGGAGATGTCCCGCCCGCCGCGCCGCTCGTCTCGGTGATCATCCCGGCGCGCAATGAGTCCCGCAACATCGTCCGCTGCCTCAATTCCGTGCTCGGCTCCGCCTACCGTGCGATCGAGGTCATCGTGGTGGATGACCGCTCGGAGGACGACACCGCCACCCTGGCGCGCGGCATCGCCGAGCGCGACCCGAGGGTGCGGGTGATCCAGACGCCGACGCTGCAGAGCGGCTGGTTCGGGAAGCAGTGGGCGTGCGAGAATGGCGCGATGGCGGCGAGCGGCAGCGTGCTCCTCTTCGCCGATGCGGACACCGCGCACGGCCCCGAGCTGATCGCGCGCGCGGTGAACGCGATGTTCGCGCGCAAGCTCGACTTCCTGACCGTCTTCGGCCGGCAGGAGCTGCGGAGCTTCTGGGAGCGTGTGGTCCAGCCACAGATCTTCATGATGTTCGCGATCCGCTTCGGCGGCACGGGCGAAGTGAACCGCTCGAAGCGCGTCGCCGACAAGATCGCGAACGGGCAGTGCATCTTCATCACGCGGGCGGCCTACGAGGCGGTGGGGCGCCACGCGAGCGTCAAGATGCGGCCCGCCGAGGACCTCGCGCTGGCGCAGCGCGCCTTCAAGCTTGGGCTCAACACCGAGATCATCATCGGCATGGACCAGCTCTCGACCCGGATGTACGGCAACTTGCCGGAGATCGTCGAAGGCTGGACGAAGAACCTCTGGACGGCGGCGCCGGAAGCAATGCCGGGCGGCCGGATCGGGCGGCTGTTGATCCCCGTGCTCCTCCCGCTGCCGGCGCTCACGACGCTCCTCCCTCCGCTCGTGCTCCTCGCGCAGTTCGTGCTGCCGCTCGCGTCGAACCTCGTCGCCTGGGCGGCGTTGTCGTCGCTCGCCATGCTCACCTTCTGGGCGTTGGCGTACGCGGCGCTCGCGGGCTATTCGCCGCTCTACGCCTTCACCTTCCCCCTCGGCGCCGGCGTGGAGCTGTACATCGTGCTGCGCGCGATGCTGCGCGGGCGGCGGGTGGAGTGGAAGGGGCGCAAGTACATCACGGACTAGCGCGCGACAGCAGGACGCGGCTCGCGTAACGGCGATGCCGCTCGGCGGGGGGCGACGCCACAGCATGGGGCGTGCTCACGCTCCCCGCAGCGGCCGCCCTCCTCGGCGCGGCCGATTCCCTCGACTCCCTCGCCGCACTCGCGGCTGGCGCCGGCTTCACGGCGCCGGCCCTCCCGCTCGACGCACGCACGCGGCGCGGACTCGGACTCGAGGGGATCACGAGCGACGCGCGGATCATCGAGGGAGCGGGGACGCTCCGGGCGCTGCTCGTCATCGCGGCGGACGGAGCGCCGCTCCGCGAGCGCGTGGCGGACTCGGCGCAGCGGCTCTCACGGCATGCTCCGCATCTGCTCTGGATGCTCTTCGCGGCGGCGCCGGCGCAAGGTGGCGTCGCGATCGCCGCGTGGTCGCCCGATGCGCACGGCCGGGCGCGCGTCGCGGCGCTGGTCGCCGACCGCCGGCAGGTGCTGCCGAGCGACGCCGAGACGCTCCGGTCGCTGAGCGGGGTGAGCGAGGCGGCGGATGTTCTCACCCACGCGTTCTGGCTGGATGTGCTGGGACGCACGGCGCTGACGCGGAAGTTCTACCGGGCGCTCGAGGGCGTCGTCTCCGTGCTCGCGGCGGACGCGCGCGGGCGGGCGAGCGCGGAGGAGCGGCGGGAACTCGCCTTGCTGATGCTCTCGCGGCTGCTCTTCCTCGTCTTCCTCGAAGCGAAGGGGTGGCTCGACGCGGACCCGAGATTCCTCGAGCACCGGTTCACGCGCTGCATGGAGCGCGGCGGGAGGTTCCACCAGCGGGTGCTGGCGCCGCTCTTCTTCGGCACGCTCAACACACGCGTGGTGGACCGTGCGCCGGCGGCGCGGGCGCTCGGGAGGATCCCCTTCCTGAATGGGGGTCTCTTCTCGCGGACGCCGCTCGAGCGGCGCACCCGGCTCGTCTTCTCCGATGAGTCGCTCGGTACGGCGTTCGGCGAGTTGCTCGCGCGCTACCGCTTCACCGCGCGGGAGGACTCTTCGAGCTGGAGCGAGGCGGCGATCGACCCCGAGATGCTCGGCAAGGCGCTCGAGTCGCTGATGAGCGAGCGCACGCGGCGCGACAGCGGCAGCTACTACACACCGCAGAAGATCGTGGAGGCGGTGACGATCTCGGCGTTGCGAGCGGCGCTCATCGCGCCGGGCATCGACGCCGCGCAGGTGGACCGGCTCCTGAGCGGGACGCGGGTGTCGCGGCGCGCGGCACCAGCGCTGCTGGATAGACTAGGCGCATTGAGATTGCTCGATCCCGCGTGCGGCTCGGGGGCGTTCCTCGTGCATGCGCTGGAGACGATGGCGGATCTCGCCGCCCGGCTGGGGGACACGCGATCGACATCGGAGCGACGGCGGGAGTTCCTGACGCGCGCGATCCATGGGGTGGATGTGAACCAGACCGCCGCGTGGCTCTGCGAGCTGCGCCTCTGGCTCTCGGTGGTCATCGAGGACGATGCCGCGGATCCGATGGCGGTGCCGCCGCTCCCGAACCTCGACCGGAACATCCGCGCCGGCGACGCGCTGGCGGGGCGGACCTTCGGTGATGATGGTCCCGCAGTCCGGGGGACCGCGGCGATCGCCCGACTGCGTGAGCGCTACAGCCGGGCGACCGGCGCGCGGAAGCGGACCCTTCAGCGCGCGCTCGACCGGGAGGAGCGACGCGTCGCGATCGCGGCGCTCGATGCCGCGGCCGCGCGCGCGGTCGCGGAGCGGCGGGAGATGCTGCTCCTGCTCCGCGGCCGCGATCTCTTCGGCGAGCGGCGGCGGCCGACGCGATCGGACCGGGAGCATCTCGCGGCGGCGCGCGCGGCGGTGCGCGAGCTCCGGGCGACACGGCGTGCGCTCGCGGGAGGGGGCGCGCTCCCCTTCGCGTGGAGCTCGCACTTCCCGCATGTCGCCGCCGCCTCGGGATTCGACGTGGTCCTGGGGAACCCGCCGTGGGTGCGGCTGCACCGGATCCCGGCGGCGGCGCGCGCTGAGTTCCGGGAGCGCTTCGAGGTCTTCCGGCGCGCGGCGTGGGAGCGGGGCGCCGCCGCGGCACGCGCCGGGAGCGGCTTCGCGGCGCAGGTCGATCTCGCGGCGCTGTTCGTGGAGCGGTCGGTCGACCTGCTGCGACCGGGTGGCGTGATGGCGCTGCTGCTGCCGGTGAAGCTCTGGCGGTCGCTCGCCGGGGGCGGGGCGCGGCGGCTCGTGGCGGAGCATACCGCGCCGATCGCGCTCGAGGACTGGAGCGACTCGCCGCATGCCTTCGATGCGGCGGTGTATCCATCGCTGCTCGTCGCGCGTACCACGAGCCGCGATGCGCCGGCGCCGATCGAGCCCGTCGCCGCGGCGATGCACCGGCCGGGGGACATCCTCCGGTGGCGGATCACACCGGCGCGGCTGCGGCTCGACGACGATCCAGCGAGCCCCTGGCTCGTGCTGCCGCCCCCGGTGCGCGCGGCCTTTGACCGGGTCGCGCAGGCGGGGACCGCGCTCGCCGACAGCGCCTTCGGCTCGCCGATGCTCGGCGTGAAGTGCGGCTGCAACGAGGCATTCGTGGTACGGCTCGCCGGGGGCGCCAATGGGCTCGCCATGGTGCGGAGCGGCGAGCGCCGCGGCGCGGTGGAGCGCGAACTGCTCCGTCCGCTCATCCGCGGCGAGCAGGTGACGCCCTGGTCCGCCGATGGTGCGGCCGAATTCGTCGTCTGGACCCACGATGCGTCCGGCGCGCCGCTGGCGCGGCTCCCGGTGCACGCGGCGCACTGGCTCGGCCGCTGGCGCCATGCGCTCAGCCGCCGCACCGATGCGCGGGGGAACGTCCCCTGGTGGACGCTCTTCCGGACGGCGAGCGCGCGGGACGACGTGGCGCGGGTCGTGTGGGCCGACATGGGGCGCACGCCGCGGGCGATGGTGCTGCCGCCCGGAGACGGCGCCGTCGCCCTCAACTCGTGCTATGTGCTCCCCTGCCGCGATCCCGTCGATGCGCACGCGCTCGCGGCGCTGCTCAACTCACCGCTCGCCGCGGCGTGGCTCGGCGCGATCGCCGAGCCGGCGCGCGGAGGATACAAGCGCTTCCTCGCGTGGACCGTCTCGCTGCTCCCGGTGCCGAGCGACTGGCCGCGGGCGCGAGCCATCCTCGCGCCGCTCGCTGACCGCGCCATCGAACGGGATGACGTCACGGGGGATGACCTGCTCGACGCCGCCGTGCGCGCGTACCGGCTGCGGCGCGCCGATGTCGCACCACTGCTCGCGTGGGGCTCCCGTTGAGGTGCGCGCCGCTCGACGACGTCCGCGCGCTCATCGCGCGCGAGTGGCTCGGCGCCGGCGACGCGCCATCGCACAGTGGGCACATCACGCTCCGCCCTCACCAGCGGGACGCCGTCGCGCGGCTGCGCGCGGTGATGGCGGATCACGGGGGCGCACTGCTGGCCGACGACGTGGGGCTGGGGAAGACCTACGTGGCGACGGCGATCATCGCGGAAGCGCGGGCGGCGCTCATCGTCTGCCCGGCGTCGCTCCGCGCGATGTGGCGCTCGGCGCTCGAGGCCGCCGGAACGGACGCGGAGATCCTCACGTACAGCGCGCTCAGCCGGGGGAATGCGCCGCAGCGGGTCCCTTCCCTGCTCGTGCTCGACGAGGCGCATCACGCACGCACCCCCGGCGCGCATCGCTACGCCGCGATCGCGCGGCTGGCGGCGGGAGCGCGCGTCCTCGCGCTCTCGGCGACACCGATCCACAACTCGCGCGACGATCTCGCGGCGGTGCTCGCGCTCTTCCTCGGCGCGCGGGCCTGGGCCATGAACGATGCCGAACTCGCGCACTACGTGGTGCGGCGTGAGCACCACGAGCTCGCCCCCGGCGATCTCCCCGCGCTCGACGGGCCGCATTGGATCTCCATCGGCGACGATGCGCCGCTGCTGCGCGCCATCGCCGAGCTGCCGCCGCCCGTGCCGCCGGCGGGTGGAGAGGATGGCGGCGCCCTCGTCGCGTGGGGCCTCGCGCGTCAGTGGGCATCGAGCCGCGCCGCACTGGAAGGTGCCCTGCGCCGGCGGCTCGCGCGCGCTGCGGCGCTCGAGGCCGCACTGGCGGACGGCCGCTACCCGAGCGCCCGCGAGCTCTCCGCGTGGACGGCGTCCGAGGATTCGGTGCAGCTCGCCTTCCCGTCGCTCGTCGCCGGCGCCCACCCGGGGAGCGCCGAACTCGCGAACGCGGTGCGAAGGCACGCTGCTGCGCTCCGGGCGCTGCTGGCGCGCACCCGGGATGATCCCGGCGTCGATGCCGCGCGCGCGGCACGGATCAGCGAGCTCCGCGCGGCGCATCCCGGTGAGCGGATCGTCGCCTTCGCGCAGTTCGCGGACACGGTGCACGCGCTCTACGGCCGGCTTGCGCCCGCGGGAGCTGTCGCGGCGCTCACCGCGCGCGGGGCGCGCGTGGCCGGCGGGACGCTCAGCCGCCAGGAGGTGCTCGCGCGATTCTCGCCGCGGCGGAACGGCGGCGTGGCGCCGCACCGGCGGGACCGGATCGAGCTCCTGCTCACCACGGACCTCCTGAGCGAAGGCCTCGACTTGAGCGATGCGTCGATCGTGGTGCATCTCGATCTGCCGTGGACACCGGCGCGGCTCGAACAGCGGGTCGGGAGATCGCGCCGGCTCGGCGCGCCGCATGCGCGCACGCTCGTCCATGCGTTCGCACCACCGGCGGGAGCGGAGCAGCTGCTCGAGGTCGAGCGACGGCTGCGGAAGAAGCTCGGCGCGATGGCGCGGGCCACCGGTCTCGCGGGCGCGGTGCTGCCGTCCTTCGGCGCGCCGGTGGAAGTCGAGCCGGCGGCGGCGCGACAGCGGGAGGAAGTGCATCGCATCATGCGGAGTTGGCGCCGCACGCGGATCGATGAAGCGGAGGAACCACCACCCGTCATCGCCACCGGGAGCGGCGCGAGCAAGGCGACGATCATCCTCGCGCGCGCGCGGGGAGGCATGGTTCTGGCGGGCGCGCTGGGCGGTGATGACCCGAGCGAAGACACCGCGGCGCTCATCCCCGCATTGCAGGCCGTTTCGAGGGCGACTGCCATCGACCCGCCGGCCGCGATCCGCCAGCGAGCGGTGCGCGATGCCGAACTCTGGCTCACCCGCCGGCAAGCCGGCGAAGCGGCGGGCGGCGCGTCCGTCTTCCAGGCACCATCGCGCCGTACGGCCCTGCATCGGATCGCGGCGATCACGGGCCGCGCGATGCATCACCGGCGGGCGCTCATCGCCCCCCTCGCGGCGACGGCGCGCCGCGTGATCACGACCCCGTTCGGGATCGGCGCCGAGCGGATCCTCGACACGCTCGCCGAGGCGCCGCTCGCCGACGAGGCCTGGCTGCGCGCGCTGCGGGAGTTCGGCGCGATCCATGCGGGAGGTGGTAATGCGTCTCCCTTAGCCAGCGCAGCAACGGAGCTCCTCGCGATGATCCTGGTGCTCGGCCCCTCCTCGCCCCCGCAGTAGCGCCCGCCCGCCGACTTGACGACTATGTCAGGATGTGGCTCAACCCCTTCCCCGTCATCTGGCGCAGCGAACCGGTGCGCATCGAGCTGCCGGCGGACACCCGGGCCGCGCTCGACCAGGTGCGCGAGCGGCTCCCGGGCTGGTCGCTCGGCGTGTGGTTCCGCGAGGGCGCGATCGGGCGCGTCACCGAGTCGCGGATCCGCCTCAAACGCTACCGCCCCTACCGCCGCAACGACTTCGCGCCGCTGCTCGACGCGGAGGTTCGCGACATGGACGGCAGCCCCGCGCTCGTCGGCGCGTTCCGCGCGTCGTGGCCGACGCGGATCTTCCTCTCCCTCTGGTTCGGGGTCGCCGCCCTCTTCATCCCGCTCTTCCTCTTCGCCGCCGTGTTGTCCTTCACGACCGGAGCGGATCGCGAGGTCTTCACCGCCGGCTCCAGAGGCGTCGAGCTCGTCGTCAACGACGTGAGCCGCGTCGTCTTCATGGTCGGCCCGTTGCTGCTCTTCCTCATCGGCCGCGGAATCCTGGCGATCAGCGAACGGCACTGGGACGCGGACAAGCGGTATCTCGAGGAGTTCGTCGCCGGATCGTTCTCGCGCACCGAGCCGACGTGACCGCTTCCCGTCCGCTCGCGCTCCTCTTCGATCTCGACGGGACCCTCGTCGATTCCATCGAACTCATCCTCTCTTCCTTCCGCCACACCTTCCGCACGCACCTGGGCGCCGCTCCAGCTGACGCCGAGTGGATCGCCGGGATCGGCACGCCGCTCGTGAAGCAATTGCGGGCGTTCACCGACGATGACGCCCTCGCGCTCGCGATGACCGCGACGTATCGCGAGTACCAGATGGAACACCACGACGAGTTGATGCGCGCCTACGATGGCGTGCCCGAGGCCCTGGCCGAGCTCCGCGCGCGCGGCCACCCGACGGCGCTCGTGACGAGCAAAATGGCCGACCTCGCCGAGCGCGCGCTGCGCTTCACGGGACTACGGGACACGATCGACGTCGTCATCGGCGTCGAGCAGTCGGTGCGCCACAAGCCGGATCCCGAGCCAGTGCAGATCGCACTCGACCGGCTGGGCTACGCGCCCGCGGAGGCCGTCTTCCTCGGGGATTCCCCGCACGACATGGGGGCCGGGAACGCCGCCGGCGTGATCACCGTCGCCGCCGAGTGGGGGCCCTTCTCCCGGGAAGCGCTCGACACCGCGCGCCCCGCGCACCGGGTGGCGTCAATGCGGGATTTCCCTCCGCTCGTCGCCCGGCTGGCCGCTCCCGGGCGGCCGAAATGATCGTTCCAACCATTCGCCCCATCCGGGCATCCTATCCAGAGACCGATAGGAGAGTCCCCCAGGATGCTCGCCACCGCCAAGCAGATGGAATCGATCAAGTCGTCGGCTGATGCCGGCGCCGCGGATGCGGCGCTGGCGGCCGCGGGCGACCGGCGGGCGTTCGAACGGCTCTACCGTGCGCAGGTGGACCGCGTCTTCTCGCTCTGTGTTCGCATGAGCGGCAGCCGCGAGCGGGCGGAGGAGCTGACGCAGGATGTTTTCGTCCGGGCGTGGGAGAAGCTGCCGCAGTTCCGCGGCGAGAGCGCGTTCGGGACCTGGATCCACCGCGTGGCGGTGAACGTGGTGCTGAACGACCGGAAGACGGCGGGCCGCGAGCGCTCGCGGGCGGCGCCTGACGCCGGAGAGGACGAAGGGGAAGATCCGGAAGAGCAATACGGCGGGACGGCGCCGCCGAGCCATGCGGACCGGATGGACCTCGAGGCGGCGATCGCGAAACTGCCGCCGGGCGCCAGGAAGGTGTTCGTGCTGCACGACGTGGAAGGCTACAAACACGAAGAGATCGCCGAGATGCTCGGCGTGACGACCGGCGGAACGAAGGCGCAGCTGCACCGCGCCCGGAGGCTCTTGAGGGAGGCACTGGAGCGATGACCGACATGACGATGACCTGCGACGAGCTCGAGGATCGGCTCGCGGAGCATCTCGAAGGAACGCTGGACGCACGGGGCCGCGAAGCGGTCGAGCGCCACTTGGCGGCCTGCGAGCGGTGCGCAGAACTGGTCGCCGGGCTCGACGAGCGGCCGGCGGCCGCGGTGTCGCTCCCGGTGCTGACGCCGGCGCGCGACCTGTGGAGCGGCATCGCGGCACGGATCGAGCCGCGGGTGCTCCCGATGTCGGAGGGGCACTCCGCTGTGCCGGCGCGTCGCGGCTGGCGGGTGGCCCGACTCGCGGCGGCGGCGGCGGTGCTGATCGCCGCCACGGCGGCCATCACCCGCTATGTGGTGATGAACGACATGTCCCGGCCCGCACCGGATCTCGCGAAGAGTGGCATCCCCGGGGAGAAGCCGAAGACACCGGGGCTCCTGGCCTCACAGCAGCAGCTCATCACGACCTACGACGCGGAGATCGCGCGTCTCGATTCCGCGGTGACGCAACGCCGGAGCGAACTCGACACGAACACTGTGAAGATCATCGAGAAGAATCTGGTGATCATCGACAAGGCGATCGCCGAGAGCCGCGCGGCGCTCGCGAAGGACCCGCACAGCCGCTTCCTGAACGACCAGCTCGCTCACGTACTCGACCAGAAAGTGGGGCTTCTGCGCACGGCTGCGCTGCTCCCCACCCGCACCTGAGAGATGCCTACCATGACGAAGTATCCCCGCACCTTCCTGTTCGCCGCCGCGCTGATCGCGGCCGCCGCGCCCCTCAGCGCCCAGAAACACAAGGGCCGGCACGGCAGCGCCGACGATGGACGCACGAGCCGGATCGACACCACGCTCTCGGTGTCGCGCACGCCAACGGTGGACCTCTCCCTCATCTCGGGCGACATCAAGGTCACCAGTTGGGAGAAGAACGAGGTCCGCATCATCGCGACGAGTGACGAGGGGGATCTCCGGCTCGAAGCGTCGTCGTCCCGCGTGTCGCTCACCATGGATGAGGACTACAGCGATGGCGACGGCGACACCAAGTACGAGGTGACCGTGCCGAAGGGCGCCCGCGTCATCGCCGGCAGCGTCTCCGGGAACGTCTCGGTGCGCGGCGTCGCCGAGACGGAGGCGACGAGCGTGAGCGGTGACGTGACCGTGAACGCGATCGCCGGCCGGGCGACCATCCAGAGCGTGTCGGGGGAGCTGCGGGCCAGCGACCTCGGCGGCGAGGTGCGCGCGCAGAACGTGAGCGGCGACCTCGAGATCGTCGGCGTCGCGGGCGAGCTCAGCGTGCAGACGGTGAGCGGCGAGATGAAACTGCGCGGCGTGAAGTCCTCGTACGTGAGGGCGGAGACCGTGAGCGGCGATCTCGAGTTCGACGGCGCAGTGGACCCGAAGGGACGCTACGAGTTCCACTCGCACTCGGGGAGCGTGACGATCACGCTTCCGCGGGGCGCCGGCGCGACGATCTCGGTGCGCGGCTTCAGCGGCGACATCAGCAGCAGCTGCGAGATGATGCTGGCGCCGAACAGCCGGACGGGCGAGCGCTCCTACAAGAGCACGACGTTCACGATCGGCGGCGGCGGGGCGCGTTTCACCATTGAGACGTTCAGCGGCGACCTCCAGATCAAGGGTTGCGGCAACACCAAGTCCAAGGAGGATTGACCATGCACCGGATCTCCCGGGCGGCGATCGCCGTCCTGCTGTTCGCCCTGCCGGCGGCGGCGCAGAGCACCACTTCGACCTCGACCGACGACAGCTTCACGTGGAGCGGCAAGATGGCGAACGGCGCCTGGCTCCGCGTCTACGATCTGAACGGTTCGATCCGCGTCGAACGCGCCACGGGCGATGTCGCCGAGGTGACGGGCGAGAAGGATTGGCATCGCGGCGATCCGAAGGATGTGCGCTTCGTCATGGTGAAGGATGGCGACAATGTCGTGATCTGCGCCCTCTGGGGGGACGATTCGAAGTGCGACGCCCGGGGCGCACACATGGGACGGGGCCACCACGACAACGGCGACAACCACAACGACGTGAGCGTGAAGTTCGTCGTCCGGCTGCCCAAGGGCGTGAAGATCGACCTCAACACCGTGAACGGCGGGCTGGATGTGAACGGCGCGCAGAGTGAGGTGGAGGCGTCCACGGTGAACGGCCGCATCGAGATCGCGACGACCACCGGACCGGTGAACGCGCATACCGTGAATGGATCGATCAACGTCCGCATGGATGCGCTGTCGGGGAGCGACGACCTCGAGTTCTCGACCGTGAACGGTTCCGTGTCCGTGGCCGTGCCGTCGGACTTCGCCGGCGAACTGGTGATGGAGACCGTGAACGGTTCCCTCTTGACGGACTTCCCGCTCCTGATCACGGGGAAGGTCAATCCGAGGCACATCAAGGCGACGATCGGGAAGGGCGGGCGGCGGGTGGAGATGAAGACGGTGAACGGGAGCATCGAACTGCGAAAGGCCAGCTGACCTTCCGGCCGTTCAGGGCGTGACGCGAGCCGCCGGTGCCCAGGAGGGCGCCGGCGGTTCGTGCATCGTGTCCGCCCGGGCGCGCCAGATGCTCCCGCGGGGAAGCTGCGCCTCGCGCACGAGCCGCGGGGAAAGCAGGAGGGAGTCGGGCTGATCGATCGACGCGGCGCACGATCGATCGAAGAGCACGAGATAGGCGTCGCGCGCGGCCAGGGTGTCGAGGAAGGCACGCTCGACCGCGGGGGACATGTCGCCCGGCATTTCGCGGGCGAGGCGGCCGGCGTGGAAGTAGAGCGCCACCGAGGCGTTGCTCACCAACGGATGGCCCGCACCGTGCTCGCGCACCCACGCGGTGACGGGGGAGCCGCGCCAGCACTGGTCGGCGTAATCGCTTCCGGTCTCGAGCACATAGCGCACCGCACCGCGCGTCTCCAGGAAGGACTCCGCGCTCCAGGCGACGAGCGCCGCGGCGGCGATGATGCGCGGGATGCGCGCCGCCCCGCGCCACCAGAGCGCGCCCGCCAGGACGATGAAGAGCGAGAGCAGCAGGATCGCCGGGGCGAGGATCCGCTGATCGAGCGGGATCTCGGCGTCGGCGAGGATGCGCGCGACGATCACGAGTCCGAGATAGTCGATGAGGAGCAGCGCTGTCGCGGCGAGGAAGCGCTTTCCCGCGGGCGAATCGCCGGCGCGGGCGCGCTGTACGCCGCGGACCGTCACCAAGAGCAAGCCTGCAGTGACCGCGGCGGCCGTCCAGGGCGCCGCAGGGGAGCCGCCGGGGGCGAGCCAGGCGACCGTCGTCGCGAACCCTTCGGTGAGCGTGTTGGTGAGCGCGCCGTAGAGGCTGAAGTAGCGCACGGCGCTGCGTCCGCCGGCGTGGGCGGCGCGGGTCCACCACCACGCGTTCACGATCAGCGCCGGGAGCGCGGCGAGAGCGGCGTTCTTCATCCGCGCCTTCCAGGAGCCGGGGCGCGCGAGCTCCCAGAGCACCACCGTCCCGACCGCTGCGAGTCCCGCGTAGCGCACCATGCTCGCCGCGGCCGCGGCGCACCCTTCGGCGAACGGTGCCGCGCGCTCGCGCACCATGAGGGTGAGCGTCGCCGCGAGCAGTGCGAGGAAGAGCGGCTCGCTGAGCACGCTCGCGTGGACGTACGACATCGCGGGGGAGACGAGGAGGATCACCGCGAGCACCGCCGCGGCGGCCAGCGAGGCGATGCCGCTCACGAGCCAGATGAGCGTGGCCATGGCGGCGAAGGCCGAGAGCGCGATGACGAGGCGGGCGCCTTGGATCGGGGAGGCGCCGGCGGCGACGGGGGCGGCGATCGCGACCGGGAATCCCGGGGGCCAGCGGGTGAGCATGCGCTCGCTGTCGGCCGGCATCCATTCGTCGCGCACATCGCGCAAGGATCCGCGCTGGACGATGGATCGCGCGGCGTGGACGTAGGCCATCCCATCGGGGTCGAGCCCCGGCCCCAGCGGTTCGGTGATCGCGAGCGCGCCCGCGAAGGCCGCGACGCCGGCGATGAGGCTGAGGATGAGACGGGGACGTGTCACGCGTGATCCCGGACTATGACGGTGAACGACAACGGCTTTGACAGGATGGACAGGATAGGAGCCAGGATGAACAGGATGACTGCCGAGCGACTGCTGCGTGAGTTGTTCCCAAAGCAGTCATCCTGTCAATCCTGCCGTCATCCTGTTCATCCTGTCAAAGTCGTTGTAGTGCCCTTACGATGCGCGAATTTCGACTGGAAACTATTGTGCAACAATAACTTACATTCAAGCTTGCATCTTCGGTATTTATTCGGTATCATCACTCCCCCGCGTAAACCGAGCCCCGATGGCAAGCGTCTCCAGTCTCCAGCTCTTCCCGCCGCGGCCGGCGCTCCCCGTGCTCGGCCAGCAGCGCGACATCACGTACTACGATTCGCACGCGGCCAGCGTCCTCAACGATACGCGCATGACGGGGATGGCGTACTGGTCGGTGAATCCGTACACGGGATGCGCATTCGGTTGCGCGTACTGCTACGCGCGCTATGCGCACCGCTACGTCATGGAGCGCGCGGTCACCGGTTCGCGGCTCCCTGCGGATGCGGCGGCGGCGATCGGCCAGCTCCCTCCCTGGCTCGCCTTCGAGCGGCACATCGTCGTCAAGCGCAACGCCCCCGACGCGCTCGCGCGCGCGCTGCGGCACGGGAGCGAACGGCACCTCTCCCTGCTGCGCGGGGAGATGATCCTCATCGGCACCGCCACCGATCCGTACCAGCCGGCGGAGCGCCGCTACCGCGTGACGCGCGGCATCCTCGAGGTGCTGGCGCAGCATCCGGGACTCTCGATCGGGATCATCACCAAGAGCCCGCTCATCACGCGCGACACGGACCTGCTCGCGCGCATCGCGCGGCGCTCCCAGCTCTCGGTGCACATCTCGCTCATCACCCTCGACCGCGCGCTGGCGCGCCGTCTCGAGCCGCGCGCCCCCACCCCCGAGGCGCGGCTGCGCGCGATCCGCCGCCTCACCGACGCCGGCATCACCGCCGGGATCAACATCATGCCGGTGCTTCCCGGGATCACCGACGATCCCGCGATGCTCGATGCCCTCGTGCACGCCGCCGCCGATGCGGGCGCCGCGCGCATCGGCGTCTGCGCGCTCCGCCTGCAGTTCGAGGCGCGCAAGCGCTACCTCCCCTTTATTGCCGAGGAGTTCCCGGCGCTCGCGGCGCGCTATGAGTCCACGTACGCGCGCGACTCGAACGCCCCCGAGCGCTACCGCGCCGGGCTCTCGCGCTACGTGAAGCAGCTCGGCCGCAAATACGGCATCCGCGTCGGCGAGCGCGCGGAGGACGAAGCACTGGATGGCATGATCCCGGCCGCGGTGCCGGATCCGCAGCTCGTGCTCCCCTTCGCCGGATGAGCGCCGCCGTCCTTCCCGTGGCGGTGACGGAGCGCACGGCATCGCTCGTCGCGCTCCGCCGGAAGCTGGCCGCGGTCACGGAGGCGCCGGCCATCGAGGTCCGTTCGCTCGCGACCGGCGTCGCCGCGCTCGATGCGATCCTCACGCGCGGCGGCATCCCCTGCGGCCGGCTCACCGAATTGCTCGGCGCACGCGGCGCGGGGAAGACGACGCTCCTCCGTCATCTCGTCGGCGCCACGATCCGGCGCGGACTCTGGGTGGCGTACGTCGATGCGGCACGCACGCTCGCGCCGCGCGACTGGGCCGCCGTCGCGCGGCTGGGCGGCGGGGACGGCACCGCGCTTTGGATGATCCGTCCCGAGCGGGCCGCGCGCGGGGCGTGGTGCGCCGAGCGGCTGCTGCGGTCGGGGGCGTTCGCGCTCGTGGTGCTGGATGGTGCGCCGCCGGTGAGCAGCGCCGTCGCGGTGCGGCTCACGCGGCTCGCGCGCGACGCGGGCTCGGCGTTCGTGGTGGCCGCGGATGATGACGCCGCGGCGGCGGCGCTGGGCGGCGCGCTGCGGCTGCGCGTCGCGCGCGGGGCGAAGCAGGTGAGGATCACAGTGGAGAAGGGTGGACGACGTCGAACGGTGGAGGTGGTGCATGAACGCGCTCTGGCGCATCGCGTGTGTGCGCATCCCGAGGTTCCCGATCGCCGCGGTGTGGCGCGACCGGGAGCGGCGCGCGGAGGCGGCGAGAGCGGATCGGCAGCCGCAGTTCGCGCTGCCGCTGTCGCCGCCCCCGTCCGCCACGCCCGCAAGCGGACGCCGCGCGTACCAGTCGCCGCCGTGGGATGAACGCGCGGTGGCGCTCATGGACGGCACGCGGCTCAGCGCGGTCTCCCTCGCCGCCGCACGCGCCGGCGTGCGCACGGGGATGACCGTGTCCGCCGCGCGGGCGCGCTGCCCGGAGGTCGAGACGCTCGAGTGGGATGCGCCGGCGCTCGCGCGCGCGGTGACGGAGACGACCGCGCTCTTTCTTGCCGCGAGTCCGCAGGTGACGCCAGCGGTCGGCGAGCCGGGGGTCTGGTGGGTGGGCGCGCTCGGTCTCGACGAGCCGGCGCTCGCGCGCGACCTGCTCGCGCTCGCGCGGTCGTGGCATCCGCGGGCGCGGGTCGCGATCGCGGGATCGTGCGTCGCCGCGCGCGCCGCCACCTGGAGCACGCGCGGGCACGCGGCATACCTCGTTCCCGAGGGGGGCGACGCGGCCTATCTCGCGCCGGCGCCGCTCGCGCTCATCCCCATGGAAGACGAGATGCGCGCCGCCCTCGACGCGCTCGGCGTCCGCGCCGCGGGGGCGCTCGCCGCCCTCTCGGCGGAAGCGGTGGAGCGGCGATGGGGGGCATCAGGACTCGCCGCCTGGCGGCTCGCACGCGGCGAAGATGCGCGGCGTCCGGTGCTCGTGGCGCCGGCGGCGCGGCACGCGGTGAGCGCGGAGCTCGCCGCCCCCGCGGAGACACTGGAGCCGGTGCTCTTCCTCGTGCGCGCCGCGGTCGAGCGGCTCGCGCCGGCGCTCGCGCGCGAAGGGCGCGCCGCCGCCGCGCTCGCGATCACCCTCACGCTCGACGACGCGCGCGGCGCGATGCCCACCGCCATCACCGGCGCCGCCGCGCACACGGTGACGCGCGAGGTGCGCTTCCCCCGCCCCGTCGCGCGCGCGGGACCGCTCTTCGATCATTGCCGCGCCCTGCTCACGCAGTGGCCGCTCACCGCGCCGGCGTGCGGCGTCACCGTCACCGTCGTCGCCACCGCGCCGGCATCCGCGGCGCAGGGGGATCTCCTCGCGCCGCGCTGGCACGACCCCGCCGCCGCCGATGCCGCGCTCGCCGCACTGCGCGCTGAGCTCGGGCCGCGCACGGTGGTGCGCCCCGTGGCGCGCGATGCGCATGCGCCCGAGCGCGCGGGGGCGTGGGTGGAGGCCGACGCCCCCGATCATCGCGAAGCGAGCAGCGAGCCGGTGGCGGTCGCCCCCGCTTTGCGGCTGCTCGAGACGCCGGAGGAGATCACCATGGAGTTCGGTGCCGGCCGCCCCTGCGCCCTCTGGTGGCGTGGCGAACGCATCGCGCTCACCGCCGCCGCCGGCCCCGAGCGCCTCGCCGGCGACTGGTGGAGCGACCCCTACCGCCGCGATTACTGGCGCGGCGCCTCCGCACGCGGCGAGCTGCTGCTCTTCGCCGAGCGCGGCACGTGGTTCCTGCAGGGGTGGTACGACTGAACGACTACGTCGAACTCCACTGCCATTCCGCCTTCTCGCTCCTCGATGGTGCCTCACCCCCTGAGACGCTCGTGGCCCGCGCGAAGGCGCTGGGCTACTCCGCGCTCGCGCTCACCGACCATGACGAGCTCGGCGGGATCGTCACGTTCGCGATGGCGGCGCGCGAAGCGGGGCTCGAGGGGATCGTCGGCGCCGAGCTCACGGTGGAGGTGCCGGCGCCGGATGGGACGGCACCCTGGCGCACGCATCTCGTGCTGCTCGCGGAGGGCCGCGAGGGCTACGGCAATCTCTCGACGCTGATCACGCGGGCGCGGATGGAACGGCCGCGCGGCGAGCCGGCGGTGTCGCTCGACCGGCTCTCGCAGCACGCCACCGGCCTCTTCGCGCTCACCGGCTGCGCGCGCGGCTGGGTGCCGCGGCTCGCCGCACTGGGCCAGGCGGACGCCGCGTGCGAGGCCGCCGCCGCGCTCGTGGACATCTTCAATCGCCGCATCGCCATCGAATGCTGGGACCACGGACTCGAAGAGGAGCGCGCGCTGTTCGCGCCGCTCACCGGCATCGCGCGCGCGCTCGGCATCCCCTGGGTGGTCACCAACGACGTGCACTACGCCGAGCCCGCGGCGCGCGTGGTGCACGACGTGCTCAGTGCGCTGCGCCACCAGCGGACGCTCGCCGAGATGGGGACACGGCTGCGTCCGAACGGCGAGTGGTATCTCAAGGCGCCGTCGCAGGTCGCGCGGCGCTGGCAGGCGCATCCCGAGGGCGTGCGCGCGACGCGCGCGATCGCCGAGCGCTGCGCGTGGCGGATGCACCAGCTCAAGCCGACGCTCCCGCGCTTCCCCCTGCCGCCGGGAGTGGACGCCGACGAGTATCTCGCACGGCTCGTGGAACAGGGAGCGCACGAGCGGTGGGGACGGTCGCGTACGCCGGCGCACGAGCGGCAGCTCGCGCACGAACTCGCGATCATCGCGAAGCTCAAGCTCGCCGGTTACTTCCTCATCGTCTGGGACATCGTGCGCTTCTCGCGCCGCGCCGGCGTGCTCTGCCAGGGGCGCGGCTCGGCGGCGAACTCGGCGGTCTGCTTCTGCCTCGGCATCACGGCGGTGGACCCGATCAAGCTCAACCTGCTCTTCGAGCGCTTCCTGAGCGAGGAGCGCGAAGGGGCCCCGGACATCGACATCGACTTCGCGCACCGCGACCGTGAGCAGGTGCTGCAGTACGTGTACGACCGCTACGGCCGCGAGCATGCGGCGATGGTGTGCGAGCAGATCAGTTACCGCGGCCGCTCGGCCATCCGTGACGCCTGCCGGGTGCTCGGATATTCGGTGGAGCAGGCGGACGAGCTCGCGCTGACAGCGGACCGGTTCAGTGCGAAGGAGACGGGCTCGGCTCTCGGCTCTCGGCTCTCGGCGACAGGCTCGTCGCTCGGCACGGCAACGGCGGAGGCGGAACGGCTCGGTGGATATCTCATCACCGGTACGGAGGTGAAGACGAGACTGCAGAAGCTCGAGGAAGAAGAGCGGCAGCCGGCGCCTCCGGCGCCGGCTGCCACGGAGTTGCCGAGCGCCGAGCGCCGAGCGCCGAGCCCGAGCTCCTTGCCCTTCATCGTCTCCAATCTCCACCACGTCCCCCGCCACCGCTCCATCCACGTCGGCGGTTTCGTCCTCACCGACGAGCCGCTGAGCAGCATCGTCCCCATCGAGCCCGCGTCGATGGCGAAGCGCACCGTCATTCAGTGGGAGAAGGATGACGTGGACGCGATGGGGCTCGTGAAGATCGACCTGCTCGGGCTCGGGATGCTCACTCTCATCCAGGACTGTCTGCTCTACATCCGGCGCACGCGCGGCGTGACGCTCGAGCTGTCGGACCTCGACTGCACCGACCAGGCGGTGTACGACGATCTCGGCCGCGCCGACACCGTGGGGATCTTCCAGGTGGAGAGCCGCGCGCAGATGAACACGCTGCCGCGACTCAAGCCGCGCTGCTTCTACGATCTCGTGGTGGAGGTCGCACTCATCCGGCCGGGGCCGATCCAGGGGGAGATGGTGCATCCGTACCTCCAGCGGCGCGCCGGCCTGGAGCCGGTGACGTATCCGCATCCTTCGCTCGAGCCGATCCTCAAGCGCACGCTCGGCGTGCCGCTCTTCCAGGAGCAGGGGATGCAGGTGGCGATCGCGGCGGCGGGCTTCACGGCGAGCGAGGCCGATGTGCTGCGGCGCGCGATGGGGCACAAGCGGAGCCACGAGCGGATGGAGGCGATCGCGCGGAAGATGCTGGAAGGAATGGCGCGCAACGGGATCGATGAGGATGTGGCGCGGCGTATTTTCAACCAGATCAACGCCTTCGCGGACTATGGATTCCCCGAGTCGCACGCGGCGAGCTTCGCGCTGCTCGTGTACGCGAGCGCGTACCTCAAGCACTACTACGCGCCGGAGTACACGGCGGCCATCCTCAATGCGCAGCCGATGGGATTCTATTCGCCCGGCACGTTGATCGAGGACGCGCGGCGGCATGGCGTGGAGGTGCGGCCGGTGGATGCGAGCGTCTCGGGGTTCGAGACGAGGCTGGAGGAACCGGGCTCGGCGCTCGGCGCTCGGCCTCGGCCACCGACGGGTGAACCGACGGGGGAGCTCCCGTCCGTTCCACCGGTTTTTGCCGAGGCCGAGCGCCGAGCGCCGAGCCCGGTCCCTCCCGCCGTCCGCCTCGGCCTCCATCTCGTGCGGGGGCTGGGGTCCCGCGCCCGCGAGCGGCTTGAAGGGGCGATGCGAGCCGGCCCCTTCCGCTCCATCGGGGACGTGCTCGCGCGCGGAGGACTCGACCGCGGGGCGCTGCGCGCGCTGGCGGAGAGCGGCGCGCTCGACTGCTTCGTCCCCGACGAGCCGAACGCGCGGCGGCGGCGGGCAGCGCTCTGGCGGATGCTCGAGGCGGAGCGCGGCGACGCGGGGCCGCTCGCGCCGGGGCGGATCTCGCTCGACGTGCCGCCGCCGGTGGCGGCGATGAGCGCCGCCGAGATCACCGCCGCCGATTATCGCATGACCGGCCTCTCGCTGAACGGCCATCCGATGGCGCATCTGCGCGCACTGCTCCGGGAGAACGGTGTGCTGAGCGCGCGCGAGGCGCTCGCTCTCGCCGATGGCACGAAGGGTGTCGGCATGGCGGGGCTCGTCATCTGCCGGCAGCGGCCGGGGACGGCGAAGGGGTTCGTCTTCCTCACACTCGAGGACGAGACGGGGATGCTGAACGTGGTCGTGACGCCGAAGCGCTTCGAGCAGCAGGCGCTGATGATCTCACGCGCGCCGCTGATCCTCGTGCGCGGCACGCTGCAGGTGGAGCAGCGCGTGGTGAACCTGCGCGGCGAGAGTTTCCGCGAACTGAAGCCCGGCGCGCCGCTCGACGGGTGGCGGGGGCACGATTTCCATTGAACAGAGCGCGGTATTAGGCGGCTCTAAGACCACGCCGAAGGCCTTCATTGACAACCGCGCCGGCACGGC
>Ga0315271_10000241_pt1 | contig 28411 bp, 28 predicted proteins | sample C3_top_MG_FD_204664 | JGI IMG/M metagenome (GOLD analysis project Ga0315271, IMG submission 204664) | Sediment microbial communities from Yellowstone Lake, YNP, Wyoming, USA - C3_top | ecosystem: Environmental > Aquatic > Freshwater > Lake > Sediment | place: USA: Wyoming | collected 2017-08-01
TTGTTAAGTTGCTCGCCGAGCTTTGGGCATTTAAGCGCTGAGGCGGTAGTCAGGCTGTATGCCCAACGTATGCGGATTGAGGAAGAGTTCCGCGACACGCACAGACATAGGGTCAGGCCTTGCGCGAAACCATGAGGGTCTAGCAAAGAGGCACATCACCCACCCTGCTCACAATACCTCAATCCGAACCATACACCTTGCGCCGTATCCGCTTCTGTCGCCGCATCCGGGTCGCTTCGCTCTCGGTCAGCGGCCCGCGCGTTTTGCCTTCATACGGGTTTTTGCTTTCGCCTTCCTTGATCTGGATGCGCAGCGGCGTGCCTTGCAGTTTGAATGCCTTGCGGAAGCTGCTTTCGAGGTAGCGTTTGTAATCGTCGCGCAGACCTTCCAGCGCGTTGCCGTGCAGGATAATGATCGGCGGGTTCTTGCCGCCCTGGTGGGCGTAGCGCGGCTTCGGGCGGAACAGGCCGTTTTTTGGCGGGGTGTGTTGCTCCACCGCCATTTCCAGCACCCGGGTGAGTTTCGGCGTCGAGAGTTTGATGAAGGCGGCGGCGTGCGCGGCTTCGACGTCTTTCAACAGATTCTCCAGCCCTTTGACTTTGAGCGCGGAGATGTAGTTGAAGCGGGCGAAGTCTAGGAAGGCCAGCTTGCGCCCGATGTCGCGTTTCACATCTTCGCGCTGCTCGGGGCTGATGCCGTCCCATTTATTGATCGCCACCACCAGCGCGCGCCCGGCTTCGAGGATGAAGCCCGCCAGATGCGCGTCCTGATCGGAAATGTTCTCGTGCGCGTCGAGCACCAGCACCACGACGTTGGCGTCTTCGATCGCTTGCAGGGTTTTGATGACGGAGAATTTTTCCACTGTCTCGAACACTTTTCCGCGCCGCCGCACGCCGGCGGTGTCGATCAGGATGTAGGGTTTGCCATCGCGTTCGAAATCGACATAAATCGAGTCGCGCGTGGTGCCCGGCTGGTCGAACGCGATGACGCGCTCCTCCCCAACCAGCGCGTTGACCAGGGTGGACTTGCCGACGTTGGGACGTCCCACTACAGCGATTTTCGGGATGCCGAAATCATCGGTTTTTTCTTCCTCGTCGGCGAATGGCGCTAACGCCAAGTCCACCAAATCAGCAATGCCGTCGCCATGCGCGCCCGAAATCGCCAACGGCTCGCCCAGCGCCAATTCATGGAATTCGGCGGTAATCACCGCCGGATTCATGCCTTCGGCCTTGTTGACCGCGAGCCACACCGGGCACGCCGCACGGCGCAGGCGATCGGCAATTACTTTGTCTTGCGGCGTCATGCCGCTGCGCGCATCGACCATGAAAATCACGGCGTCGGCTTCGTCGATGGCTTGCAGGGTCTGGCGCGCCATTTCGGCCATGATGCCGTCTTTGGCCACCGGTTCGAGACCGCCGGTATCGACCACCAGATAGGGTTTGTCGCCAATGCGGCCGCGTCCATAGTGACGGTCGCGCGTCATCCCCGGCATGTCGTGAACCAGCGCGTCACGCGTGCCGGTAAGGCGGTTGAATAAGGTGGACTTGCCGACGTTAGGGCGTCCGACAAGTACCAGGGTGGGAAGCATGATTATCCTTGTTGCTGTCACACCGACACCGTCGGCGCGTTGTATTTGTTTACGCTATTGAAGCCTGAAGGCGACGACACTGCCTTTGGCCGTCTGCACTGCGAAACCCGGCCCGATATCGACCGGCGCGGTGCGCACGCTGCTATCGACCTTGGCGCGCGCAACGAAACTGCCATCCTCGGCCGACAACACATGCACATAGCCTTCCGCGTCGGCCACCACCACCCAGGCGCCCAGCGCCAGCGGTGCAGTGAGCTGACGGTGTGTCAGCTTGTCCTGCCGCCAGCCGGCGCGGCCGCTGGATTTATCGTAGACCGTAACCACATCCTTGTCGTCGGTGACATAGACATTGCGCGCGTCCATCGCCAGCCCGCTGTTGCTGGACGTGTCGCGCGCCCACAGCGGCGCGCCATTGCTGCGGTCGAAGCAGGCCACGCGCCCCTGGTAGGCGACGGCGCACACCTGGCGCTCATCCACCACCGGATTGCCCATCACATCGGCCACCCGTTCCAGTTCGGTGGCGCCGCGCGGGATGGCCACGGTGGCTTCCCACAGTTGCGCGCCGTTGGCAGCGTTCAATGCCACCAGCTTGCCGCCGGGGAAGCCGGCATACAACACCTCATCGCGCACCACCAGCCCGCCCGATCCGCGCAGGCTCAGCACCGGCAGATTGCGGCTATACAACCATTTGCGGCTGCCGTCGGCAGCGGACAAACCATGCACCCGGCCATCGCCGGTGCGCGCTATCACGGTGTCGGCCACCACCAGCAACTGTCCGGTCACTTCGCTCGACAGCGCCACTTTCCAGCGCAGTTGGCCATTCGCCCGATCAAGCGCCTGCAACTCGCCCTTGCTGCCGCCCGCCAGCACCAGCCCCTGACCCACGCCGGCACCCGCCGACAGCTTCATGCCCGCATCGGTTTTCCACACCGTTTGACCGTTGGCCACGGCGATGCTCACCACCTGGCCGCCCCCCGCTGCGAACACATTGTCGCCCTCGGCCTGCGGCCGAAACAGGTAATTATTGGCGTCGCCGGAATCGGCTTTCCAGGCTTCGGCGAGGGTGGCGGTGGGCGTGAAGTCGACCAATTCGGCCGGCTTGGCCTTGCTCGGGCCGGAGCCCAACCAGCCTTCTACTGTGCTGCAACCGGACAAGGCCAGCGCCATGCCTGCTGCAAACAGGCTGACCGCAATCAAACGCTGTTTCACTTGGCCTGCCCCCCCAGCGCATCGAGTTTCAGCTCGACGATGCTGCGGTAGGGGTTGTCGTCCGCCATCTTGCCGAATGCCTTCTGGAAAGCGGAACGCGCGTCAGCCTGTTTGCCCTGCGCCAGCAACACATCGCCCTTCAGATCATCGAAGCGAAAGGCATACGCATCGCTGTGTGCGCTGTCCAGAGTTTTCAGCGCGGCATCATATTGCTTCTGGTCGAGCTGCACCCCGGCCAGCCGCAGGCGCGCCAGATCCTTGACTGCGGGTTCCTTGCTGTGATCCGCTGCCCACTCCAGTTGCGCTTGTGCGCTTTTCATATCCTTGCCGATCACGTTGAGCTTGGCCAGCAACAAGGCTGCACGCGGTGCATACGCGGTGTCCGGGTACTGGTCGATCAGCATCGCCCCGGCTTCGCGCGCGCCTTTGGCGTCGTTCGCCCCCAGCGACTGGGTCAGTTTCTGGTACACCGTTGCCGCTTCCAGGCTTTGCGTCTGCGTGCGGGTCTGCCAGTAGCGCCAGCCTGCACCCGCAGCGATGAGCACAGCCAGCGCCAGCATCGCCAGGCTGCCCCAGCGTTTCCACCAGGCTTTGAGTGAGTCCAGTTGTTCCTGCTCGTCAAGATCGTAAGTTGCCATCGTGTGTATGTCCTTTTTAGAAATTCACTGCTTTAAATATTCAATGGCCAGCGGCAGCTCGACGCGGGTTTGTTCAGCCGTGTCGCGCAATGGTTTCAGCGTCACCTGCTGCGCCGCCGCCTCGTCATCACCCATGATGACGGCAAAGCGCGCACGGCTGGCGTCGGCTTTTTTCATTTGCGACTTGAAACTGCCGCCGCCGCAATGCAGCACGGCGGCAAGCCCGGCGCTGCGCAATGCGGTCGCCACCTGCCACGCGTAGGCCTGCGCCGCCTCGCCGACGTGAACGATGTACGCATCGGGCACGGCGGGCGCAAGCGTGGCGGCGCCGGTTTCCATCAGCGCCAGCAAGCGTTCGATGCCCATCGCAAACCCGGCTGCCGGCGCCGGCTTGCCGCCCAGTTGCTCGATCAGGCCATCGTAACGTCCGCCCGCGCACACCGTGCCCTGCGCGCCGAGCTGATCGGTCACCCACTCGAACACCGTGCGGTTGTAGTAATCGAGCCCGCGCACCAGACGCGGGTTGATCTCAAACGCGATGCCGTTCGCCTGCAACAGCGATTGCAGCGCAGCGAAATGCGCCAGCGCCGCATCGTCAAGCTCGTCCAGCAGCTTGGGAGCCGCGTCGTTCAGCGCCTGCATCGCCGGGTTCTTGCTGTCCAGAATGCGCAGCGGATTGCTGTGCAGGCGGCGTTTGGAATCTTCGTCGAGCGCGTCCTGATGCGCTTCAAAATACGCGATCAATTTGGCACGATGACGCTGCCGCGATTCGATATCGCCCAGCGTGTTGATCTGCAAGGTCGGTGCGATGCCGAGCGCGCGCCACAGGTCGGCGCACATCACGATCAGTTCAGCGTCAGTATCCGGCCCGGCAAACCCCAGCGCCTCGACCCCGACCTGATGAAACTGCCGGTAGCGGCCTTTTTGCGGGCGCTCGTGGCGAAACATCGGCCCCGTGTACCACAGCCGCTTGCCGCCGTCGTACAGCAGGTTGTGCTGGATCACCGCGCGCACCGAAGACGCCGTGCCTTCCGGTCGCAGCGTCAGCGACTCGCCGTTGAGTTCATCGACGAAGGTGTACATCTCCTTCTCGACGATGTCGGTGACTTCGCCGATGGCGCGCTTGAATAGGCCGGTGTGTTCGAGGATCGGCGTGCGCATCTCGCGGTAGCCGTAGCGCGCGAGCCAGTCGCGCACGATGGACTCGAACGCCTGCCAGGTGTCGGTGACATCGGGCAGGCAGTCGTTCATGCCGCGCACGGATTGAATGTTGTTGCTCATATTTATAAATCGTTTTTTGTCCGCGAAGGACGCGAAGAAACGCGAAGAAAACCGGTTTTCACTTCGCGTTTCTTCGCGTCCTTCGCGGATACATGTTTTTCAGTTCCCATACCGCCGCTGCACATAGTCCTCGACGATGGCCTGAAAATCGGCGGCAATACGGTCGCCTTTCAGCGTCACGGTTTTTTCGCCATCGACATACACCGGCGCAACCGGCACTTCGCCGGTGCCGGGCAAGGAGATGCCGATGTTGGCGTGCTTGGATTCACCCGGACCGTTGACCACGCAGCCCATCACCGCCACCTGCATCGATTCGACCCCGGCATATTGACCGCGCCACAGCGGCATCTGGGTACGCAGATAGGTTTCGATGTCCTGCGCCAGTTCCTGAAACACGGTGGAAGTGGTGCGGCCGCAACCGGGGCAGGCAGTGACTTGCGGGGTGAACGCACGCAGACCCAGCGCCTGCAAAATCTCCTGGCCGACCTGGACTTCTTTGGTGCGCTCGCCGCCCGGCTCGGGCGTCAATGAAATCCGGATGGTGTCGCCAATGCCTTGCTGCAGCAATACCGACAGCGCGGCAGTCGAGGCGACGATGCCCTTGCTGCCCATGCCCGCTTCGGTTAGCCCGAGGTGCAGCGGGTAGTCGCACTGCGCGGCCAGCTCGCGGTACACCGCGATCAAATCCTGCACCCGGCTCATCTTGCACGACAGGATGATTTTGTCGCCGCCCAAACCCAGCTCTTCTGCTTTTTTCGCCGACTCCAGCGCGGAGGCTACCATCGCGCGCCGCATCACCACGTCGGCGTCTGCCGGCTGCGCGCGCTTGGCATTTTCGTCCATCATGCGCACCGCAAGCGCCGGGTCGAGGCTGCCCCAGTTAACGCCGATGCGCACCGGTTTGTCATACCGGCACGCCACTTCGATCAAGGTGGCGAACTGCTCGTCGCGCTTGTTGCCGCGCCCGAGGTTGCCGGGATTGATGCGCAGCTTGGCCAGCGCCTGCGCGCACTCCGGCACCTGGGTCAACAGCTTGTGGCCGTTGAAATGAAAATCGCCAATCAGCGGCGCCCGGCAGCCCAGCGCATCGAGCCGTTCGCGGATGCGCGGCACCGCAGCAGCGGCTTCCAGATTGTTGACGGTAATCCGCACCAGCTCCGAACCGGCCTCAGCCAGCGCCTGCACCTGGCGCACGGTGGCGCTGATATCGACGGTATCGGTGTTGGTCATCGACTGCACCACCACGGGGGCATCGCCCCCCACCAGCACCTGACCAATCCGCACCTGACGGGTGGGACGACGAACAATCTGCGACATGTTTATTCCAGCGTGAAACGGGCAACCGTCGCATCGATGTAGGGTTTCAAATCGATGGGACGACCGTTGTACGTCATTTTCGCCTGGGCTGCATTGCCAATTACCATGTCAAACGGGGGCTGGCCCTGGAGGTCTGCGCTGCTGCCTGCGGGGTTGAGCTTGTGCAGCAACACCTGTCCGCTGGCATCCTTGATCTCGGCCCAAGCCTCGCTGCCGAATTCAAGATGCAGCGCACCCCGGGTTGCCGGGGTCGCAGGCGCAGCGGGTGCGCCCGCTTCTGCGGGTTCGGCTGGCTCGGCGACGGGAACGGCTGGCGTAACGGGGGCAAGCTGCAAAGCGGGCGGCGCAGCGGCTGGCAATACGGCGGCGGGAGCTGGCGCCGCCACGGGCGCGGGACGCGATTGCGCAACAGGCGCGCGGCGCGGCGCAGGATCGTCCGCCCCGCTGTTGAGCCACCAGTACAGCGCCACTGGCACCACCACCGCCAGCAGCAACCCCAGCGACAACACAATCACCCACGGCGAAGTCAGCCAGGAATGCGGCGGAACAACGGCCGCATGGCTGACGGCTGCGGGTTCGGCGGGCGCCCCTTCCATCCGCGCCAGCAAACTTTCCGGAGCAAGCCCCAGCAGGCGCGCATAGTTGCGCACGAAGCCGCGCGCGAAAACGGGCTGCCCCAAGCTGTCGAAATCATCCGTCTCCATCGCCTCGATCTGGCGCTGCATCAGATACAAACGGATGGCGGCATTTTCCAGCGTGATGCCCTGCGCCTCACGCGCAGCGCGCAACGCCTGCCCAACCGATGCCTGGCCGATCTCGCTCATTCGTATTGCCCCGCCTGTAGCAACCGCGCCTCATTCGAATCGGGGAAGCGCTTGCGCAATTGCAGTCCGTAGTTCGCTTCCTGCGAACGGTCACCCGACTTGCGCTCCAGCCGCAGCCCCAACCACAGACTTTCCGCCGTCGGCGGGGCTATTTCAGTGTAGCGATCCAGCAAACGTTGCGCGTCCATCAACCGGCTCTGGCGGAAATTCAAACCAGCCAGTTTGAGGATGGTGTTGGGATTGTCGGGTTGCAGCTTGAGCGATTTCACCAGACTGCTTTCAGCCAATAACAGGTCGCCCTTTTTCTCGGCGCACATGCTGGTATTGACCATGGCCTGTTCGGGATGGGCGTACAAAGGGTTTTGCAACGCGGCGCCGAACTGGCTGAGGCCTTCATCGTAACGGCCGCGGGTGCAGAGAAACCAGCCGTAATTGGTGCGCGCGTCGGAATCGTCGCTGTTTAACTCGATGGCGCGGCGGAAGTTTTCCTCGGCCAGCTTGTCTTCCGCCAGATCCATGTAGACCAGGCCATAGATGTTGTAGGCCGGACCGAAAGAGCTATCGGCGGTGATCGCCTTGCTCAACTCGTCGAGCGCGACCTTATATTGCGCGCGGGAATAATAGGCTTGTGCCAGATCAGTGAAGGCGCGCGCACGCTGGCGGACTGCGCTATCGGCGCCCATGCGGGCGAAGCCGCTGTTCTGCTCGACGGGCTGACTGGTGCAGCCTGCAAGCAGGGCGGCGCCCATCACGATCCATTTTTTCACGCTGCCTCCTTGTGCTGCATTCTTTTCATCACGCGACCGCTCTTGTCGGCCACCTTGCCCGCCAACTGGCCACAGGCGGCGTCGATGTCATCGCCGCGCGTCTTGCGTGTGGTTACCACGTAGCCCGCGTCCTGCAGAATCTCGCGGAACACGCGCATGGCGTCACTGCGCGGCTTTTCATAACCGGAATCCGGGAACGGATTGAACGGGATGAGGTTGAATTTACACGGCACCTCGCGCGTCAGCGCGATCAACTGGCGCGCGTGTTCGGGCGCATCGTTCACCCCGGCCAGCATCACGTATTCGAACGTGATGAAATCGCGCGGCGCATGCACCAGATAGCGCCGGCACGCCGCCATCAATTCGCGCAGCGGATACTTCTTGTTGATCGGCACGATCTGATCGCGCAGCGCGTCGTTGGGCGCGTGCAGCGACACCGCCAGCGCCACCGGGCAGCGCTCGGCCAGCCGATCCATCGCCGGCACAACGCCCGAAGTCGATACCGTCACCCGTCGCCGCGACAAGCCGTAAGCGTGGTCGTCGAGCATGATGCCAAGCGCGGTCACCACGTTGTCGAAATTCGCCAGCGGCTCGCCCATGCCCATCATCACCACATTGGTCACCGGACGTTCTGCGATTTCACCTGTGGTTCGGTTCGGTTGGGATTTCAGGCTGTGCTGCGCCACCCACAACTGGCCGATGATTTCGGCCACCGTCAGATTGCGGTTGAAGCCCTGCCGCCCGGTCGAGCAGAACGTGCATTCCAGCGCGCACCCCACCTGCGACGACACGCACAGGGTGCCGCGATCGTCTTCCGGGATGTATACGGTTTCGATGCCATTGGCGACCCCGACATCGAACAGCCATTTGCGGGTGCCATCGCTCGACGTGTGCGCGTAGCTGATCGCCGGCGCTGCCACCACTGCGTGCTGCTGCAATGTCTCGCGCAGGCTTTTGGCGATGTCGGTCATCTGCGCAAAATCGGCCACTCCGGCCTGATGCAGCCAGTGGAATACCTGCCTGGCGCGAAACGGTTTTTCACCGAGTTCACTGAACCAGGCGGTCAATCCTTCGAGGTCGAGATCAAGCAGGTTTTGCGGCATGCGTGCTTAGCGGCCAGCGTAGACTTCGCTGGCGGGGAAGAAGTAGGCGATTTCGATCGCAGCGGTTTCCGGCGCATCGGAGCCGTGCACCGCATTGGCGTCGATGCTGGTGGCGAAGTCGGCGCGGATGGTGCCGGCGTCGGCCTTTTTCGGGTCGGTTGCGCCCATCAGTTCGCGGTTCTTGGCGATCGCGTCTTCGCCTTCCAGCACCTGCAGCACCACCGGACCCGACACCATGAAATCGACCAGATCCTTGAAGAAGGGACGCTCGCGGTGAACGCCATAAAAGCCTTCGGCTTCCTGACGCGACAGATGCTTCATTCTGGAGGCGACAACCTTGAGGCCGTTGCTCTCGAAGCGGCTGACAATCTTGCCGATCACGTTTTTGGCGACGGCGTCGGGTTTGATGATGGAAAAGGTGCGCTGAACAGCCATGTATTGCTCCAGAAAAATGAGAAAAAAAGTTCAAAAAACCATGAAAATCAGCCTGCTAGGATAACACGGCGCCCCCCGGTCTGTCTGCGCTGGCTAACTGGCTGCAGGAAGGCAAAAGCTTTCCAGGTGGCGCTCGCCTTCGATCAACAGATGACAGCCCAGCAAACACACCATTTCATCGATGCGCCGGGTAAACGCGGCGAAATCCGCGACGCCTTCGTACACCTCCATCCACAGTTCCGGTTCGTCGCAGCGCGTCAGGCGGCGCGGCGGCGCGGCGCAATACGGGGCAAGCGCGGCGAGCAGCGAGTCGATCCCGCGCGCGGCAGCGGCGGCCTGCGCCGGGGCCACGCGGTAATAGATGTAGACGTATTGCACCTACTCGGACAGGGCGTAAGGCAGCGGCTTAAGGGTGAGCGGCGCGCCATCTTCGGCTTTTAAATGCAGGATTTGGGTATCGGCCGATTCGATTTGCGCGACCGCCAGAATGTCGAATCCGCCGCCGGGCGCAGGCGCGGCGTTGACCACGGTGCCGGTGGCCTGCCCCGGGAAATCGGCGCTGTAGAGGCTGTCGCCCGGCGCGGCGGCGGCGTCGATATGGGCCAGAAACATGCGCCGCTTCATCTTGCCCAGATACTGGCTGCGGGCGACGATTTCCTGCCCCGGGTAGCAGCCTTTCTGGAAACTCACCCCGCCGATGGCTTCGAGATTGACCATTTGCGGCACGAACTGCTCTTGCGTGGCGGCGACGATCATCGGAACGCCTGCGTTCAAGCGCAGCCAGTCCCATACCGGCGCGCCGACCGGGGTGGCCGACTGGCACAGCGTTTGCCAGACGGCGGCGGCGCGTTCAATCGCGATCGACAGCACGAATTTGTCGGCGCCGACGCGTACCACCACGCCCGCTTCAGCCACGGCTGTTTTCATCGCAGCCGCCGGCAGCGCGCCCATCGCCGCCTGCACCGCCGTTTGTGCAGCCGCTCCGGCGACCACCAGCCGCACCGTTTCATCGCTGGCGTCGCGCGCCTTGACCTGGGCGCGCATGATGAACATGGCCAGCCGTTTGTGTACGCTGGGAAGAATATCGCCGGACATTTGCAAGCAAGTGTCGGTGCCGTGCCGCCACATCAAAAAGTTGCCGAGCAGACGCCCCTTGGGATTGCAATAGCCGTTCCATTGCGCACCGTCGGCAGGCAGGGCACGCACATCGTTGGTGAGCTGGCCTTGCAGAAAAGTGGCGGTATCGTCGCCGTTGAACGCGACCACGCCGAGCTGCGACAGGTCGGCGACGATCGTGCCGTGGGCGGCGGCTTCGCGCTCGCCTGCTGCGTTGCCGAAATCCAGCACCATGTCGCCGTCGAACACTGCGCCTTGACTGGTCAGATGGGCTTTCCAGGAGTCGATCACGTTACTATTCCCTGCAAGATTGAATCGTTGAAAGTGTACACGTTGATGCACGAGATCAAGCTCAAACCCTCACGTCTGCTAGGGCTGTTGCTGGCGGGCATGGTACTGCTGGCGCTGGCGGCCATCACCCTCGCGGCGTTGCCGGGAAGCGTGCAACTGGCGCTGGGCGTTGCCGTGCTTGGCCTGGGTGGATGGGGCTGGCGGCGGGCGCTGCCAAGGGACAACCTGCGTATTGTTGCAGACGGTAGTCTGCAAGCTCTGGACGCTGCCGCCGAATGGCGCGCCGCCGAATGGCGCGCCGCCGAGGTGCTGGGCGACAGCTTTGTTTCGACCGGGTTGATCGTGTTGCGTTATCGGCTGGGCGGCCAGCCCGTCCGCAGCTTGGCCTTGCTGCCCGACAGCGCGGCTGCCGACGATCTGCGCCGGCTCAGGGTGTCGCTGCGCTGGAGACGCCGCACACGCTCGGACACAGCGTCCCCGGACGCGGGTTGAGCACGGTGTTGCCGGCCACCGGCATGGTGTCCGGGTAATCGCGGCTGAAATGCAGGCCGCGGCTTTCCTGCCGCAACTGCGCCGAGCGGATGATGAGGTCGGCGCTTTGCACCAGGTTGCGCAGTTCGATCAAGTCGTTGCTGACGCGGAAATTGCGATAGAACTCGTCGATTTCGTCGCGCAGCAGGCGGATGCGATGCGCCGCGCGGGCGAGCCGCTTGTTGGTGCGCACAATCCCGACGTAGTCCCACATGAAGCGGCGCAGTTCATCCCAGTTGTGCGAGATCACCACTTCCTCGTCGGCGTCGGTCACGCGCGAGGCGTCCCAGCCGGGCAATTCCAGCGTGGGCGCGGGCGGCGTGGTCAGAATGTCCGACGCCGCCGCGTGGCCGAATACCAGGCATTCCAGCAGCGAATTCGATGCCAGCCGGTTGGCGCCGTGCAGCCCGGTGAAGGTGACTTCGCCGACCGCATGCAGGTTGCACAAATCGGTGCGCGCGTCGATGTCGGTGACCACGCCGCCGCAGGTGTAGTGCGCGGCCGGCACCACCGGAATCGGCTGCTGCGTGATGTCGATGCCGAGCTCCAGGCAGCGGCGGTAAATCGTCGGGAAATGTTCGCGCACAAACTCGGCGGGCTTGTGGCTGATGTCGAGATAGACGCAGTCGAGGCCGCGTTTTTTCATCTCGAAATCGATTGCGCGCGCCACCACGTCGCGCGGCGCAAGTTCGGCGCGTTCGTCGTGCAACTGCATGAAGCGGCTGCCGTCGGGCAGCAGCAAATGGCCGCCTTCGCCGCGTACCGCTTCGGTGATGAGGAAGGATTTGGCGTGCGGATGGAACAGACAGGTGGGATGAAACTGCACGAATTCGAGATTGGCCACCCGGCAGCCCGCGCGCCACGCCATCGCGATACCGTCGCCGGTCGAAATGTCGGGGTTGGTGGTGTAGAGATAGACCTTGCCGGCGCCGCCGGTGGCGAGCACGGTGTGGCCGGCGGCAAAGGTTTCGACTTCGCCGGTTTCCCGGTTCAGCGCATAGGCGCCGTGAATTTGCCGTTCCGACCCGCCCGCGCGGTGGCCCGCGATGAGGTCGATCGCGACATGCTGCTCGAAAGTGTCGATGTTCGGGTGCGCGCGCACGCGGTCGAGCAGGCTGGTTTGCACGGCGTGGCCGGTGGCGTCGGTGGCGTGTACCACGCGACGCCTGGAATGTCCGCCTTCGCGCGCCAGATGGAGGCCGCCCGGGGTGGCCGGGTCGGGGGTGAAGGCGACGCCGTTGGCAGTGAGCCAGGCGATCATCTCGCGCGCCCGGCTGGCCACCATGCGGGTCACGGCTTCGTCGCACAGCCCGGCGCCGGCCATCAGAGTGTCATGCACATGCGCATCGACCGAGTCGCCGCTGTCGACCGCCGCCGCGATGCCGCCCTGCGCCCAGTCGCTGGCGCCGTCGGTCATCTGGCGCTTGGTGACGATGGCGACGCGGCGCTGATCGGCCAGTTTGAGCGCGGTGGTGAGCGCGGCGAGACCGCTGCCGAGGATGAGAACGTCGTGGCTATGCATGGTATCGGCGGATGATAGCAGCCACGGCGGGCGCAGCGAAGTTCCCGGATAGATAGTGAACTTTTTGCCGGATTCGCGCTCCCTTCCTGCGAAGTTGCGGTCACGTATACTTTCAACAACAAACAAAAAACCGCAGGGAGATATGTCAGACCGCGAACTGGATCAGGTGTTGGTTGAACGCGCCCAGCAGGGCGACAAGCGCGCTTTCGAGCTGTTGGTGATCAAGTATCACCGCAAGCTCGGGCGGCTGTTGTCGCGCATGGTGCGTGATGCAGCCGAGGTGGAAGACATCACTCAGGAGGCCTTCATCAAGGCGTATCGCGCGCTGCCCGGGTTTCGCGGCGAAAGCGCGTTTTACACCTGGCTGTACCGCATCGGCGTCAACACCGCCAAGAATTATCTGGTGGCGCGCAAGAAGCAGCCGGTGTCGAGCGATGTGCTGGCGGAAGACGCGGAGAATTACGAAGAAGGCGATTTGCTGCGCGATATCGCCACGCCGGATGCGGAACTTCAGACCAAACAAATCGCCCAAGCAGTCAATGAGGCAGTCGACGCTCTGCCCGAGGAGTTGAGAACAGCCATCACGCTGCGTGAAATCGAAGGCATGAGCTACGAGGATATTGCGCAAATGATGAACTGCCCGATCGGCACCGTGCGCTCACGCATTTTTCGTGCGCGCGAGGCCATTGCAACCAAAATCCGCCCGATGCTGGGCACCCGTCAGGATAAAAGGTGGTAACCATGTCAGCGCTACGTCAATCTGAAGACAAACCCAATCCCCTTTCCCAAGCCGATGACGACAGCCAGTCGCTGCTGTCCGCTGCGCTCGACGGCGAAACGGCGCGTACCGAAATCGAGGCCTGCATCGCGGCCTTGAAACGCGACAAAGCGTTGCGACAAAACTGGTCGGAATACCAATTCATCGGCGACCTGATGCGTGGCGAAACGTCAATGCCGGATGACTTCATGGCGCGCTTTTCGACGCAACTGGCGACCGAACCGACGGTGCTCGCGCCGCGCCGCAGCGTGTGGCTGCAACGGGTGATGGCGGCGTCGGTGGCGTCGCTCGCGATGTGGGGCGTGGTCTCGTTCAGCGGGTTGCGGCCGGATACACCGGCGCCGATGCCCACGGCGGTGGCGCCGGGTTTCGATCAAGTCGCGCTACGGTCTGATCGGACAGGGTCTGATCAGGCGGCCGACGATGCGCGCCTTGCCCCCTATCTGGTCGCGCATCAGGAATTTTCCCCGATGGCGGTGGCCTCACCCTATCAGCGCATGGTGGCCGTTGCGGTGGAGCCGCGTTGATGCGAACGGTGTTGCCTGGATCCGTGGCAGCCTGGCGGCAAGGCTGGCTGATCGCGGGCCTGGGGTTGCTGGCCTTGTCGGGCACGATGTTTTCGGGCACGGCACATGCCGATGCCGCACTCGACTGGCTCAATCTCGCCGCCACCGCCGCCCGGCAGCAAAACTACAGCGGCGTCTATGTCTATCACCACGGCGAACACATCGAAGTGTTGCGCGTATTGCACCGCACCGATGCGCAGGGCGAGCAGGAAAGAGTCGATGTGCTGGACGGCTCGCCGCGCCAGTTTCTGCGCATCAACAACGACGTGTACTGCCACCTGCCGGATGGCAAGCATGTGCGGCTTGAACGCAACGCGGCGCGGCGTTTTTTCCCTGCCTTGCTGCCCGCACAGCCGGCCGGCCTGCTCGCGTATTACAACGCGAAACTGGGCGGGATCGAGCGCGTGGCGGGACGTTTCTGCCAGGTGATGATGCTGGAGCCGCGTGATGGCTATCGTTTTGCCTACAATCTGTGGCTCGATAAACAGACCGGTTTGCCGCTCAAATCCCGCATCGTCAACAACAACGGCAACGTGTTGTCGATGTTCGTCTTCTCCGAAATCCAGATTGGCCAGGCGCCCGACGCCCAGTTGTTTGCCAACGACATGGCCGGCAAAAGCATCCAGAAAGCCAGTCTTGACCAGCCCGCCAGTGCGCTCTGGAACGTGACGCCGCCGCCGGGCTTCGAGCGGGTGCAGGAAGCGGTGCGTGCGCTGCCGGGCAAACAGATGCCCGTCACCCACCTGGTGTTTTCCGACGGCTTGAGTGTGCTGTCGATGTTCATCGAGCCGATCAATCCCCAGATGCCACGTATACAGAGCCTGTCTGCCGAAGGGGCGATTGGGGTTTATGCGCGGGCGGTTGACGGCTACACCGTGACGACACTGGGCGAGGTGCCGAGCTCGGCACTGATCGAAACCGGCAACTCGGTGAACAGGAAGTGAACGCCGACCTGCAAGCGCCGATGCTGGAACAAACCGCCGAGGTCATCAAAACGGCGGCGGATGGCATCTGGGTGCAGGCGGTCGAGCCTTCCGGATGCGGCACCTGTGCGGGTCAGGGCTGCTCGTCGCGCCGCATTGCCGAACTGTTCCAGCGCAAACCCCGCCTGTTTCTGGTCGATTGCGATTTGTCGCTGTCCCCGGGCGATCGCGTGGTGGTAGGCATTGCCAGCGGCAGCGTGCTCAAAAGCGCGCTGCGCGCCTACGGCCTGCCGTTGGTGCTGATGCTGGCGGGCGCATTGCTGGCGCAGACGCTGCAACCCGGCGACGGCGCAGCCCTGATCGGCATGTTGCTGGGCGGCACGGTGGGCGCCCTGGCGGCACGCAGCGGGCGGGCAGCGCGGCCGGTGGTGTTGCGGCGCGAAGACGTGTTTCATTTGGTGAAAGGACAAGCAGGATGAGAGCGGTTTTGGCAACGATAGCGATGCTGGGGGCATTGTCCGCACCCGTGCTGGCAACAGACGTGATGGATGTAGCCGACCTGGTGGAAAAACAGGGGCCGGCGGTGGTTAATATCAGCACCACCAAGCTGATGAAACGCGGCCCGAATGGCATGCCGTTTGAAGCGCCTGACGACGAACAGATGCAGGAATTTTTCCGCCGTTACTTCCCCGGCGGGCCGGGTGGACAGAATGGCCCGATGCGGGACATTCCGGCGTATGGAGAAGGCTCCGGCTTCATCGTCGGCAGCGATGGCACCATTCTCACCAACGCGCATGTGGTGCGCGGCGCTGACGAAGTGGTCGTCAAACTGACCGACAAGCGCACGTTCACCGCCAAGGTGATCGGCTTTGACGCGCGCACCGACGTCGCGGTGCTGAAAATCACTGCCAGCAACCTGCCTACCGTGAAACTGGGCAACCCGGACAAGCTGCGGGTGGGCGAAGCGGTGGCGGCGATAGGCTCACCGTTCGGCTTCGAGAATTCGGTGACGGCGGGCATCGTGTCCGCCAAAGGGCGTTCGCTGCCGTCGGAAAGCTATGTGCCCTACATCCAGACTGACGTGGCGATCAACCCCGGCAATTCGGGCGGCCCGTTGTTCAACATGAAAGGCGAAGTGGTCGGCATCAATTCGCAGATTTACAGCCGCAGTGGCGGTTATCAGGGCGTCGCGTTCGCCATTCCCATCGATGTCGCGATGGAAGTCGTGGACCAGATCAAGGCTGGCGGCAAGGTCTCGCGCGGCTGGCTGGGCGTGGTGATCCAGGAAGTGACGGCCGATCTGGCAGAATCCTTCGGCCTCGACCGTCCGCGTGGCGCGCTGGTGTCGCAGGTGCAGGACGATAGCCCGGCGGCCAAAGCCGGGGTGCAGACCGCCGACGTCATCCTCAAATTCGACGGCAAGCTGGTCGAAAATTCCGGCGACCTGCCGCGTATGGTGGGCACGGTCAAACCCGGCAACAAGATTCCGCTGGAAATCTGGCGCAAAGGCCATGCACAGACGGTCAGCGTCGTGCTGGCCGAGTTGCCAAGTGAAGATCAAGTGGCCGGCAAAAGCGGAAAAACGTTTTCGCGTGGCGGTCTTGCCCTGTCCGAACTCACCCCCGAGCAGCGCCGCGAACTCAAAATCGACTATGGTCTGCTGGTGGAAGAAGCGATGGGTGACGCCGCCCGCGCCGGTATCCGCACCGGTGATGTGATACTCGCGGTGAACAACGGCAAAGTCGCTACTGTCGATGCCTTCCGCAAAGCCATCACCGCCGTGCCCACCGGCAAAAGCGCCGCCATCCTGGTGCGGCGCGGCGACGGCTCGCTGTATGTTCCGCTGAAGATTTCGGGTGAGTGACGCTCTGATCCTCTACACACGGGCGGGCTGCCCGCTGTGCGAGGAGATGGCGGAAGCGGTGCGGGCGCGCATCGGTATGCAGCGTTTGATCGAGATTGATGTCGATACCGATCCTGAGCTGAGGGCGCGCTATGGCTGGGATGTGCCCTTGTTGTTCGATGGCGATGCCGAGATTTGCCGGCACGAGCTGGATGCCGTTGCGTTTGCCAGATGGCTGCAGGGCTAAGCACAATACTGTTCAATTTGGGCGCGGCCACTTCGTGCCAAGTAATCAGTATTGGGACACAAGCGGAGCTCAGCCCAACCGCGCGTGCTGTGCCTCCAGTTTTTGCACCATGTTGGCAAAATCAGCCAGTCGTGCCTGTTCCTGCTGCACCACGGCGGCGGGAGCCTTGTCGACGAAGCTGGGGTTGGCGAGCTTGCCCTGCGCCTTGGTAATTTCATTGCGGATGCGGGCGATTTCCTTGGCCAGCCGCGCGCGCTCCTCGTCCTTGTTGATTTCCACCACCAGCATCAGCCGCAGCTTGCCGACCAGTTGCACCGGCGCGTCGGTATCCGGCAGCTCACTCACCGCGCTGACTTCGGAGAGCTTGCCGAGCGCGCTGATGTAAGGCGCCAGCGGGTTAATCACCGCAGCATCACCCTCGATCACCAGCGGCACCCGCAGCGCGGGCGACAAACTCATCTCGCCGCGCAGGGTGCGGCAGGCGTTGACCAGTTCCTTCAATAATTGAATGCGCGCGACGCTGTCGGGATGGCGTTGCGCTGCGTCGATCTGCGGATAGGCCGCCAGCATGATGCTGTCGCCCGCGATTCCGGCGAGCGGCGCGACTTTCTGCCACAGTTCCTCGGTGATGAAAGGGATGATCGGGTGGGCGAGGCGCAGCGTGATTTCGAGCACGCTGGCCAGGGTGCGGCGGGTGGCTCGCTGTTGGTCAACTGAGCGTTGTGCTTCGTTGCCGTTGTTCAACTGCACCTTGGCGAGTTCCAGATACCAGTCGCAAAACTCGTCCCACACGAATTCGTAGATGGCGCGTGCGGCCTGGTCAAAGCGATAGGCGGCGAAGGCTTCATGGACTTCGCCAATGGCTTGTTGCAAACGCGCGGCGATCCAGCGGTCGGCATCCGAGAATTCCAGCGGCAGGCTGATGTCTTGCCCGCAATCGTGGCCTTCCAGATTCATCAGCGCGAAGCGGGTGGCGTTCCACAGCTTGTTGCAGAAATTGCGGTAGCCCTCGGCGCGTTGCAAATCGAACTTGATGTCGCGCCCATGGGTGGCGAGGCTGGCGAAAGTGAATCTCAAGGCATCCGTCCCGTAGGCGGCGATGCCGTCTGGAAATTCGCGGCGGGTGCGTTTTTCGATGCCCGGCGCTTTGCGCGGATCCATCAGCCCGCTGGTGCGCTTGGCAACCAGTTCGTCGATGGCGATGCCGTCGATCAGATCAATCGGGTCGAGCACGTTGCCTTTCGACTTGCTCATCTTGTGGCCTTCGGAATCGCGCACCAGGCCAGTCACATACACCTCGCGGAACGGCACTTTGCCGGTGAGGTGCTTGGACAGCATCACCATGCGCGCGACCCAGAAAAAGATGATGTCGAAGCCGGTGACCAGCACCGAGGTCGGCAGGTAGCGTTCGAGTTCGGGTGTTTGCTCGGGCCAGCCGAGGGTGGAAAAAGGCCACAGCGCGCTGGAAAACCAGGTGTCGAGCACGTCGTTATCTTGCGTCAGCTTTTTTCCGCCGGCCTGCTTCACCGCGTCGGCTTCGTTGGCGGCGACGTAGAAATTGCCGTCCTCGTCGTACCAGGCCGGAATGCGATGCCCCCACCACAGTTGCCGCGACACGCACCAGTCCTGGATGTTTTCCAGCCACTGGCGATAGGTCGTGGTCCAGTTCTCCGGCACGAATTTCAGCTCGCCGGACTCGACTGCGGCCAGGCCCTGTTGAGCCAAGCCTTCCATGCTCATGAACCACTGGTCGGTGAGCATCGGCTCGATCACCGCGTGGGTGCGGTCGCCGCGCGGAATCATCAACTTGTGCGGCTTGGCTGACACCAGCAGACCTTTCGCCTGCAAGTCGTCGAGCAGTTTTTGCCGCGCGGCGTAGCGATCCAGTCCCTGATATTCGGTCGGGCAGATATCGTTCATTTTGGCGTCGAGCGTGAGCACGCTGATCGCCACCAGCTTGTGGCGCTGGCCGATTTGCCAGTCGTTGAAATCATGCGCCGGGGTGATCTTGACCACGCCGGTGCCGAATTCGCGATCAACATAGTCGTCGGCGATGATGGGGATGCTGCGCTCGGCAATCGGCAGGCGGACATGCTTGCCGATCAGGTGCGCATAGCGTTCGTCTTCGGGATGCACCGCCACTGCGGTGTCGCCGAGCAGGGTTTCGGGGCGGGTGGTGGCGACAGTCAGAAAGCCCAAGCCATCTTCCAGCGGATAGTTGATTTCCCAGATGAAGCCTTCTTCTTCGGTGCTGACGACTTCAAGATCGGACACCGCCGTGCCCAGCACCGGATCCCAGTTCACCAGCCGCTTGCCGCGATAAATCAGGCCTTCGCGATAGAGCCGCACGAACACTTCAGTGACGGCTTTGGACAACCCCGCATCCATGGTGAAGCGCTCGCGACTCCAGTCCGGGCTGGTGCCCAGACGCCGCATCTGGCGCGTGATGGTCGAGCCAGATTCGTCTTTCCATTCCCAGACTTTTTCGAGGAATTTTTCGCGGCCCAGTTCGTGGCGTGAAATTTTCTGCGCGTCGAGCTGGCGCTCCACCACGATTTGCGTCGCGATTCCCGCGTGGTCGGTGCCCGGCTGCCACAGCGTGTTGTCGCCGGACATGCGGTGATAGCGGGTGAGCGCGTCCATCAACGTGTGCTGGAAAGCGTGCCCCATGTGCAGCGTGCCGGTGACGTTGGGCGGCGGCAGCATGATGCAGTAGGCGGGAGCTTCGGCGTCGTCGCCTGCCTTGAAGTAGCCGGCGTTTTCCCAGTGGGCGTACCAGCGTTTTTCGATATCAGCCGGTTCGAAGGATTTGGCGAGTTCCATGGCGTGCGCGCAAAGCGTGCATTATCGCAAATAAACAGCGCGGAAGACGGGGTTCAGGGTGAGGGGTCGCGCGGTTGCTTGAGTTTTTCGGCCACCGCGTCGCGCACGATTTCGCGCACGTTGACATCAAGCTGGTCGAGCAGGTTGGCCACGGTCTGGTCGAGGTTCTTGCGCAGCTCGGCGGTGACCTGTTTTTCCATCGCTTCGGACAAACGCGGGGTGAGTTCGCTCATCAACTGTTCGGTCAAGGTGTCGCTGGAGACAGGCGCGGCGGGTGCGGGTGGCTGGGGGGCTACGGAGGAAATAGGCACAGCAGGCATGGCGGCAGCCGCAGGCGCCGCCGGGGGGGAGCCGCGTTCGATCACCTGGGTTAACACCGGCAGCCAGGCATCGGGCGGCGGCGCCTGCGCAGGGCGCAGTGCAGGCGGCAGCTCGCTGTTGTCCGCGCCTTCTTCCGTACCGCCGCGATGCTTCTTCAGCAGCGCGTCCATTTTGTTTAACAGGGGACTATCGCTCATCGAAACCTCCTATGCGGCGGGTTGACGCAGATCGTGCGTGGTCAGGGCGTAACCGCGCGCCTGATAGAAACGGTAACGCGCGCGCCCCTGTTCGCGTCCGGCCTCATCCTGCGGGATGATTTCGACCAGACGTTCGAAGCGGGCAAACGCAGGCGGCTGCTCGTGATGCAGGTTGATCATGACGTCGGCGGTGCGCAGCGCGTCGGGGTTGGCGCCGATCAGCACTGGCGTCTCGCCTGCCAGCGCGTCGCCGTCGCGGCAGTGCGGGACGAAGCCCAGCGCGGGCGTCATCCACAACAGGTGGTCGATGGCGTGGGCCTGCGCCGCATCCGGCGCATAAATCATCACCTGCTTGCCCTGGCCGTACGCCTTGGCGGCGACGCGACGGGCGACGTCGAGCGGGTTGTCGGCAAAGGTGTAGAAGGTGATTTCGGTCATGGTTGCGTATCCAGGGTTACGCCGCGCGGTTCAATAGCCAGTGCACCAGCAAGGACACCGGCCGCCCGGTCGAGCCTTTGTCGCGCCCGCCTTTGTACGCAGTGCCGGCGATGTCGAGATGCGCCCAGTGATATTTTTTGGCGAAGCGCGACAGGAAGCAGGCGGCGGTGATCGAGCCGCCGGGGCGACCGCCGATGTTGGCCATGTCGGCGAGGCTGCTTTTCAGTTGCTCCTGGTAATCGTCCCACAAGGGCATGCGCCAGACGCGATCCCAGGCGGTGTCGGCGGCGTGTTCGATTTCGCGCGCCAGCGGATCGTGGTTGCTGTAGAGCGCGCTGGGATGCGCGCCGAGCGCGATGACGCAGGCGCCGGTCAGCGTCGCCAGATCAATCACCGCAGCAGGCTCGAAGCGTTCGGCGTAAGTCAGCGCGTCGCACAAAATCAAACGGCCTTCGGCATCGGTGTTGAGAATTTCGATGGTCTGACCGGACATCGAGGTGACGATGTCGCCCGGCTTGTTGGCGTTTGCATCCGGCATGTTTTCGCACGCAGGAATCAGGCCGACGACGTTGAGTTTCAAACCCAGTTCGCCGAGGGCGCGGAAGGCGCCGATGACGGCGCCGCCGCCGCTCATGTCGTAGTTCATTTCATCCATTTCGGCGGGCGGCTTGAGGGAAATACCGCCGGCGTCGAAAGTGACCGCCTTGCCGACCAGCACCAGCGGCTTGTCGCCTTTTTTGCCGCCATTGTGTTTCAGCACAATGAAGCGCGGCGGTTTGTCGCTGCCCTTGCCCACCGACAGGAAAGAGCCCATGCCGAGCTTGTCGCAGGCGGCGTAGTCGAGGATTTCGCAGCCGAAGCCATGGGCTTTCGCCAGCTTCCGCGCTTCGCTGGCCAGGTACTCCGGGGTGCAGATGTTGGACGGGGTATTACCCAGATTTTTGGCCAGATTGATGCCATGGGCGATGGCGAGGCCGCGCGCAAGGCCGATATCGCCGAACTTCAGTTCGCCGCGCCGCGTCACCGCGAAGACCACCCGCTTCAACGGACGCCGCGCCTCGTTCGGCTTGCTTTTCATGCGGTCGAAGCGATACAGCGCATCGTGGGCGGCGATGGTCGCCTGCTCGATGTTCCAGGCGGTGTCGCGTTTTTTGACCGGGATTTCGGAGAGCGTGATGACGGCTTCCATCGAGCCGCTGTCGCGCAGGGTTTTGACCGCGCAGGCGATGGCGTCGCGGTAGGCTTTTTCGTGAAAGTCGCGTTCCTTGCCCAGACCGACCAGCAGGATGCGATCCGCCAGCACATTGGGCACTTTGTGCAGCAGCAGCGTGCTGCCCGCCTTGCCGTCCATGTCGCCGCCGCGCAGGATTTCCGACAGGTAACCGTCGCTGGCGCGGTCGATGTCCGCCGCCGGGTCGGACAGCTTGCGGCTGTCGAACACGCCGACCACCACGCAGGCGCTGCGCTGCTTTTCGGGCGCTCCGCTTTTTATGCTAAATTCGAGTTCGATTTCCTTGTTTTCCATGTCTGTGCTCAAAAAAATACAATTTGCCGCCCAAGCGGGTGTGATTGGCGCCGGGGCGATTATTGGCGCAGGCGCGGCTGAATGTCAAAACGCCGCGCGCGTTGCGAACGCTCCCCGACATCCGCCATGCTCTATCGCCGCGCGTTAACCCGCGAGATGGGTCTCACCACTGGCGCCGTGCTCACGGTGCTGATGGTGATTGCGCTGGTGATCCTGTTCATCCGCCTGCTGGGCGAAGTGGCGCGCGGCGAACTGGCCAACGAAGCGGTTTTCACCTATCTCGGTTTCTCGCTGCTGTATTTTTTACCGGTATTGATGTCCATTGCGCTGTTTGCCGGCGTGTTGCTGCCTTTGTCGCGCATGTGGCGCGACAGCGAAATGGTGATCTGGTGCAATGCAGGTCTGTCGCTCGCCCAATGGATGCGACCGGTACTGGGCCTCGCGGTGCCGTTTTCGCTGGTCATCCTGTTGTTGACGCTGGTGCTCAATCCCTGGGTGCAAACCAAAAAGAGCGAATACCGTCAGGATTTGCGCAGCCGCAGCGAAAATACGCTGGTTGCACCGGGTTTGTTCGCCGAATCCAGCGCAGGCCAGCGTGTTTTTTATGTGGAATCGCTCAATCCGCTGACCGGCATCGTGCGCAATGTATTCATGCAGTCGCACATCGACGGCCGGCTGGGGCTGGTGGTCGCGCAAGAGGGTTATCACACCCAGTTGTTCGACGCTTCGCGCTATCTGGTGCTGAAGAACGGACGGCGTTATGAAGGCACGCCCGGCCAGCTCGATTACCGCATCGTGCAGTTCGAGCGTTACTGGATGCGGCTCGATCCGGCCGCCGCAGGCGCCCCGGAAACCAGCGTGCATCAGACGCCGCTGACCGGGCTGCTCGGCGATCCCACGCCTGCGGCGCGCGCCGAATTGTTGTGGCGTATCGGCGTGCCGCTGTCAGCGCTCATCCTCGCCGTGATGGCGATTCCGCTCAGTTTCGTCAACACGCGGGCGCGCCGCTCCTATGGTCTGGTGATCGCGCTGCTGCTGTATTTCGTTTACAACAATTTACTGTCCTTATCGCAGGCGTGGGTGGCGCAGGGCAAGCTCCATCCCGGGATCGGGATGGTAGCCGCGCACGGGGTGATGCTGCTTGCGGTGGCAGCATTGTTCTATCTGCGCTCGCGGCAACACGCACCGCGCGGAAAGCGCCCATGAAACTGCTCGCCCGCTATCTGGCGCGCCAGGTGCTGGCAGCTTCGGCCTTTGTGTTGCTGGGCTTGCTGCTGCTGTTCGCGTTTTTTGACGTGATCGAAGAGCTGGGCAGTCTGGGGCGCAACAGTTATGGCCTGGGGCAGGCGGCGGTGGTGGTGCTGTTGAATATTCCCGGGCACCTGTACGAAATTCTGCCGGTGGCAGCGTTGATCGGCACCTTGTTTGCGCTGTCGCGCCTGGTGGGCAATTCGGAATACGCGGTGATGCGCGTGTCGGGCTTGTCCACCTGGCGCGTGGCGGGTTATTTCAGCGTGATCGGCGTGGGCTTGTCGCTGCTGGTGTTGCTGCTGGGTGAATACGTCGCGCCGTGGTCGGCGCAGGCGGCGCAGCGCTACAAGCTGCTGGCCACGCATTCGGTGGTGGCGCAGCAATTTCGCTCGGGCTTGTGGGTGAAGGATGGCAGCCGTTTCATCAATGTGCGCGAGGTGATGCCCGACAACACCCTGCGCGGCATCGAAATTTACGGGTTCGAGGCCGACGGCCGCCTCGGCTGGATACGCGCCGCCGACCAGGCCCACTGGCGCGGCAACCAGACCTGGGATTTGCAACAGGTGGTGGAGACGCATTTCGGCGCCGACGGCATCCGCGCCAGCCGCAACGCACACCAGGACTGGCAGTCGGTGCTGTCGCCCGACATCCTCAGCATCCTGCTGATCGCACCCGATAAAATGTCGGCACGCACCTTGTGGCGCTATGTCGCGCATCTCAAGCAAAACGGCCAGAAAGCGACGCGCTACGAGCTTGCGTTGTGGACGAAATTCATCAGCCCGTTCGTCATTCCGATCATGATGCTGATCGTCATGCCATTTGCCATACAGGGGCCGCGTTCGAGCGGCACCAGCAGCAAGATATTCATCGGCATTCTGGCCGGGCTGGCTTTTCATTTGCTGAGCCGGCTGTTTGGCCATCTCGGCTTGCTCAACGACTGGCCGGTCATGCTGGTGGCAAGCCTGCCGCTGCTGATTTTTCTGGCTATCGCGCTGCTGGGCATCCGGTGGGTGGATCGGCGCTAGACCCGCTGTCGCTGCGGCTGGCCGCCTGTCTGCTGGCCCGCCAGCCGGCCGCCAAACTGGCTTGCGTGCATGCTGCGCAGGCCGACTGGCTGGCCGGGAAACTCATTCCGGATAGCGAGATCGAACGCACCCCGATCGACCAGCCGGGGCAGCCGGACAAACCGGCGCTGGTTCCGCCGCAGCGCGTTCCGCGCCGCCGTGCCGACACCCTGCCCGGCCGCGCCGCGCTGATTCATGCGCTGGCGCACATCGAATTCAATGCGATCAATCTGGCGGTGGACGCCGCCCATCGCTTTGCCAACATGCCGACCGCGTATTACGCCGACTGGCTGCGGGTGGCGGATGAAGAGGCGTTGCATTTCGATTTGCTGAACACCCATCTGGTGACGCTCGGGTATGCCTACGGCGATTTCCCCGCGCACAACGGCTTGTGGGACATGGCGCTGAAAACCGCGCACGACCCGCTGGTGCGGATGGCGCTGGTGCCGCGCGTGCTCGAAGCGCGCGGGCTCGACGCCACGCCGCTCATCGTCGATAAATTGAAAGCCGTGAACGATATGCGCATGGTCGAAATTCTCGCCATTATCGAACGCGATGAAATCGGCCATGTCGCCATCGGCAGCCACTGGTTTGGCTGGCTATGCCAGACACGCGGACTGCAACCCGAGGCGACGTTCCGGCAGTTGCTGATTGATTACGACGCGCCGCCGTTGAAACCGCCGTTTAATCTGGCGGCACGCCGCGCAGCGGGTTTCAGCGAACCCGAACTGGACTGGCTGGCCGGACTCATTCCGTAAGCGGGAAAACAGGATCACTACCCTTGGAAGACGAAACTTCGGGGGAAGCCCAGCATTTTCAGTATCCGATTACTTGTCTGTCGACCCCGCCGCCGCGTCGAGCCAGGCGACGGTTTGCCGCTTGCCCTGGATGGCCGACACCGGAAGCGCCGCGCCACTTTTCCAGCGCGCCAGCGCGGCCCGCTTGCTCAAGCCGGTGATCACCAGCCACACGCGCTGACTGCGGCTCAAGCGCGCCGCCGACAAACTCACCCGCTCCGGCGGCGGCTTCGGTGCAGCGTGAACGGCCAGCACATCTGCGCTGCCCAATGCCTCGCCCCAATCGTGTCCGGGAAACAGGCTGGCGGTGTGGCCGTCCTCGCCGATGCCGAGCAACACCAGATCGAAATCCGCCACATCGGCCAGCCACTCGGCATACGCGGCAGCGGCATCAGTCGGGCCGCGCTCGGCCGGGATGGGGCGACGGTTTTCGGGGGGAATACGCGAAACCGACAGCCAGGCTGCTTCGATCATCTGGCTATTGCGTTCGGGGTGATCCGCTGGCAAACAACGCTCGTCGCCGTACCAGAGTTGCCAGCGCGCATCGCCCGCCTGCCGTGCGGCCAGCGCGCGATACAGCGCGAGCGGCGTGGCGCCGCCCGCCAGCACCAGGCGAAACACGCCACGCGCCGCGATGGCCGCCTCGGCTTCGGCGCATAGGGCGTCGGCCAGACTGACCACCAGCGCATCGGCGGTATCGAACACCCGCCATTCGGGCACGCTCATAATTCGGCTATTTTCAATTCGGCAACTCGCTTACAGCTCGTTGCGCCAGCTCTGGTTGTCGCTGTCGAACAAACGGTTGGCGTCGGCCGGCCCCCAACTGCCCGCAGCATAGGTCGGGATGTAATCCCGCTCGACCATCCAGTGATTGAGGATGGGATCGACCACCCGCCACGCCCATTCGACTTCATCGAAGCGAATGAACAGCGAGCGGTCACCTTCGATGACGTCGAGCAGCAAAGTTTCGTAGGCGTCGAGCGCCTGTTCGTCGGTCTTCAGAAAGCTCGCGTTCATCTGCATCATGCGCGTGTCCATGTCGAGTCCGGGCTGCTTGACGTGGATTTCCATCCGCATCGATTCGTCCGGCTGGATCGACAGCAAAATCCAGTTGGGGTCGATTGTTTCGAGCGGGGTTTCGCGAAACAGTTGCTGCGGCGGATGACGAAAGCGGATCGCGATCATCGAAGTCTGGCGCTCCATCCGCTTGCCGGTGCGCAGATAAAACGGCACCCCGCGCCAGCGCCAGTTGTCGATGTAAAACTTGGCGGCGACAAAGGTTTCGGTGATGGAGTTGGGTTCGACGTTTTCTTCCTGCTGATAGCCCGGCACCGCTTTGCCGTCGATGGTGCCGCGCGCATATTGCGCACGGATTGCGTGGGCATGCACCGCGCCCTTGGCGATCGGGCGAATCGAGCGCAACACCTTCACTTTTTCGTCGCGCAGCGCATCGGCTTCGAGCGCGGGCGGCGGCTCCATCGCCACCACGGTGAGCAACTGCATCAAGTGGTTTTGCAGCATGTCGCGCAACGCGCCGGCGCGGTCGTAATAATCCGCACGCTTCTCGATGCCGTTCGACTCGGCCACGGTGATCTGCACGTGGTCGATGAAATTGCGGTTCCACAGCGGCTCGATCAGGGTGTTGGCAAAGCGGAACACGAGCAGGTTCTGCACCGTTTCCTTGCCGAGAAAATGGTCGATGCGGTAGACCTGCTCCTCGCCGAAATGCTGGTGCAGCAACTGGTTCAGTACCCGCGCCGATTCGATGTCCTCGCCAAAGGGTTTTTCGATCACCACCCGGTTCATGCCGCGCGGCTTGTTCAACCCCACCGCTTCGAGATTGTGGATCACGGCGGAAAATTCAGCCGGCTTGATCGCCAGATAAAACACCGTGCTCGAGCAGGCGGATTCAGGCGGCAGATGGTCGGCCAGCGCCTGATACGAAGCGACTTCGTTGAGGTCGCCCTGCTGGTAGCGGAAGCGCGCGAGGAAGCGCTCGAATACCGGCGTATCGAGCCCGCCCTTGACCTTGTCGGCCAGCACTTCGCGCATGTGCGCACGCCATTCGTCGTCGCTCCAGGGGCGGCGCGCAAACGCCACGATATTGAGCGACTCCGTCAAGCGCGCCGCCGCTTCCAGGTGATACAGCGCAGGCAAAAGTTTGTTGCTGGATAGATTGCCGGTGGCGCCAAAAATCACAAACGTACACGGCAACGCAACCTCGGGATCACGCTTCATTTGCTTTCCTCCCTCTCCCCGCCCTCTCCCGCCTGCGGGAGAGGGGGACGAAGCGTCGCTGACGCGACATTGGCGTTAACTGCATGGCCGCCGAATCCCTGGCGCATTTTGGCGAGCATTTTCGCCGCGTAGTCGTTCTTGCCTTGCGTCGCAAAACGCATCATCAAGGACAACGTCATCACCGGCGTCGGCACCCCCTGCTCCACCGATTCGAGCACGGTCCAGCGCCCTTCACCGGAATCCGCCACAAACGGTTCGATGCTGTCGAGGGTTTGATCCTTGGCCAGAAAATCTGCCGACAAATCCAGCAGCCACGAACGCACCACGCTGCCGTGCCGCCACAATTCGGCGATCTCGCCCAGATTCAGATCGAAGCCCGGCTTGGCTTTCATCAGCGCAAAGCCTTCGGCGAACGCCTGCATCATGCCGTACTCGATGCCGTTGTGAACCATCTTGACGTAATGCCCGGAGCCGACCGGCCCGGTATGCAGCCAGCCGCTGGCGGGGGTCGGCGCGAACGCTTCCATATAAGGTTTGAGCCGGGCGGCGGTCGCGTCGCTGCCGCCGAACATGATGCAGTAACCGTTATCCAGCCCCCACACGCCGCCCGATACGCCGGCGTCGGCAAACTCGATGCCGTGTTCGGCGCAGCGCGCGGCGCGGCGCTGGTCGTCCTTGTAATAGGCATTGGCGCCATCGACCAGGAGATCGCCCGGCGACAGCAAAGGCAGCAACGCATCCAGTGCCGTTTCGGTCGCCTCCCCGGCTGGCAGCATCA
>Ga0315271_10000242_pt1 | contig 28404 bp, 26 predicted proteins | sample C3_top_MG_FD_204664 | JGI IMG/M metagenome (GOLD analysis project Ga0315271, IMG submission 204664) | Sediment microbial communities from Yellowstone Lake, YNP, Wyoming, USA - C3_top | ecosystem: Environmental > Aquatic > Freshwater > Lake > Sediment | place: USA: Wyoming | collected 2017-08-01
TGTTGACCTTTTACCCGATCATTTGTCTTCTTGTGGGCACGACTCCCATATGGGTGATCACCCCGGTCACCACCCTGGTTGGTTTTTCTTTTGCATTGCTGCATGCCAACCAGCGCAACGGTTGGAAACGTGCCGGTCTCTTGTTGGGAAGTGTTTTCATTATCAGCCTGTTTTTTGAAAGTATCGGCGTTGCCACCGGGTTGGTTTATGGTCCCTATCATTACACCCTCAAACTGGGACCGCTTTTCCTGGGGTTGGTGCCCTACTTGATCCCGGTTGCCTGGTTCATGATGAGCTATCCCTCCCTGGTCCTGGCGGAATGGCTGGTTCCCTCAGGTTGGAAGCGCAACTCCCATCTCCTGGCCATTTCTGCAGTCGGCGGATTGATCATGACCGCCTGGGATACGGTTATGGATCCGATCATGGTTGCCGGGGGACACTGGATCTGGGATGTCAAAGGTGCATATTATGGTATTCCCCTGCAGAATTTCTGGGGCTGGTGGTTGACGGTTTTTATCAGTTTTATAGTCTTTTTATTGCTGGCAGGCGACCCCACCGGTTCAAAGGAGGCTTCTTTTGACCGCCTCATTTTGCTCAGCTACCTGATCACTGCCTCCGGGACCATCAGCACTGCATTTCTTGTGGGCATGGGAGGACCAGCACTGACCGGTTTGTTTGCCATGCTGCCCTGGGTCATCCTTGGTTGGTTAAGGATGGCAAATAATCCATGATCACATTGCGCACGATCCAACCCGATGAAGCGGACGATGCCATCACCGTCATGGATCTGGTTTTCCAGGAACTATGGCATGTCGGTTACGACAGGGTAAAAGGGCGATATGATGACTTTGAGGATATGGACGATATTGATTCCTACTATTTTCAAAATAATGGCACCTTCATGGTACTTGAAGACGATGGAAAGATCATTGGAACAGGTGGGATCGGTTCCCTGGACGAAATGACAGCGGAACTTAAACGCATCTGGCTCTTGAAAGAATACCGAGGCAAGGGGTTGGGTCGAAAACTGGTGACGTCTTTGCTGGATTTTGCCCGCTCGCACGGCTATCAGCGTGTCGAACTGACCGTGGCTTCTCCTGCCCTTCAAATTGAAGCGGTCGGTTTATATGGGAGTCTGGGCTTCGTCCCGGTCAATGATCCAACGGGGGAGGGTGAAAGACTTCTTATGAGAAAGCGATTCACAGAAAAATAAACTCATTCAAAAGAAATTACTTGCCACGCCGTCCCCATCCTAAACGCTTGTGCCCGGGTTTGTCCTTCCCGGTCTTTTCCTTGCCGGGTTTGGCTGGCTCGCCAGCGTTTCCCACCTCAGGTTGGGGCACGGGACTGTGCAGCAATTGCTGGTAATAGTCATCCAGCAGCATGGTGATGATGGCAGTCTCATCTTCATGTTCTGCCAGGTTGTGAGCTAGAGGTGCCAGGCGATGGCTGCGTTCGGTTTGAAGTTTGTCCCGCTGGCGTAGTCGGGCTTCCAGCAGGGCGGTCAGGCGTTCTGACACCAGGATGGCAACGTCATCGTCACTGGGCAATGGGCGTTCCTGCATCTGGATGCCGAACTGTTTTGCGATCCGGTCCAGCACAGGTTTTTCGACATTATTGACCAGTGTGATCGCCACCCCGCTGCTGCCAGCCCGTCCGGTACGACCGGCACGGTGGATGTAATTTTCCGCCTCAGCCGGGGGTTCGTATTGGATCACGTGTGAGAGTTCGGGAATATCCAAACCGCGTGCCGCCACATCCGTTGCCACCAGGAAGCGCAGGCTGCCCTTGCGGACGCGCCCCAATACACGTTCGCGCTCATTCTGGGACAGGTCTGCACTCAATTCGTCGGCATCGTAACCGAAGCGTTTCAGGACCACGGCGATGTAATGTACCCGTACCTTGGTATTGCAAAAAATAATGGCTGACGTTGGGTTCTCGATCTCGATGATCCTGACCAGGCTGCGGTCTTTGTCCATCCCGGGGGTTGCATAATAAACATGCTCGGTGTCGGTGACATGCACATGGTCGCTGCTGAGTGTCATGTATTCAGGCTCTTGCATGAACTCACGCGCGGTATGCATAACCGAGGCGGGGAAGGTGGCTGAGAACATGCAGGTATGCACAGGCTGCTTGGGCAGGTAGTGCTGCACCTGTTTCATGTCCGGGTAGAAACCCATGGAAAGCATGCGGTCTGCTTCGTCAAATATCAACATGCGCAGTCGATCCAGTTTGAAATTACGTTTGAGCAGATGATCCAGCACCCGCCCGGGGGTGCCGATGACTACTTGAGTCCCCCCTTTTAAAGCCTCTGTCTGTGCCGAGTAACCAACCCCGCCGTAGACCGCCACACTGCGTAACCCTGATGGGTCGAGCAGGATCTGCGCATGTTGCCAGACCTGGTGAGCCAACTCCCGTGTTGGTACGAGGACCAGTGCCTGGGGCTGGTTGCTTTTGGGATCCAGGCGTTCCAGCATGGGCAGCAGGTAGGCACCGGTCTTTCCGCTGCCGGTGCGAGCCTGGATCATCATGTCCAGCCCTTTTAGGAGGTAAGGGATGCCGCGTTCTTGCACCGGCATTAATTCAGGCCAACCGGCCCGTTTGACCGCTTCGCGCAGGCTTTTTGGCAGGCTTGCCAGGTCCACTTTGGGGAGTGGGTTTCGCTCTTCTTGTTTTTGTTCTTCTTTGGTGGTATTCAAGGGGCTCTCACTTTCTGGTTGATCTTTCAATAGGCCAGTCCAGCAAGTTCACTTCCATTACCAGGCGGGCGTTAACGTTTTTATCCAGTCGTTCCATTGCCTTTTCATTATCGATCACCAGGCGTCGGGCTTGTTGCAGGGAGATCTTTCCAGCCAGGGCTTTGATCTGCTCCACCCGGTCGATATTGGTCAGCGGGATGCTTGAACCGGAGCAGGTCAGCATGACATCCCGCCAGAAGGACCCCCATAATTCGAGGATCAGGTGCAGTTCGTTTGGCCAGTACGTGCCCCAGGTTTCCAAAAACTCGAGTGCTTCGTCCTTCTTTTTCTTGTCTTTTGTCAGTTTCTCCGCATAAGCAAAGCGCTGGATGCGGTTGGATGAAAGCTGGGCTTGCATCTCGTCCAGCCAGCGGGTGCGTTCCTTGAGAAAATTGTCATCCTCTTTCAGGCGCATGGCATAACCAGTTCTCCCGCCTGACAGATGCGCCAGCAGGTTCGCTTTGTCCGGGTCGCAGTCATGCGATTGCAGGTAGGATTGCAGACTTTCCACGGGCAGCGCATGCAAACGCAGGTTCTCGCAACGTGAGACAATGGTTGGGAACAAACCTTCGACATTATCGGTAGTCAGGATCAGGACGGCATGCGCAGGAGCTTCCTCGAGGGTTTTGAGCAAAGCATTGGCTGCCTCTTTATTGGTTTCCTGGAATCGCAAAAAGAGTGCCACGCGGTATTTTCCCTGGTAGGGTTTCAGGGAGAGGCTGTGCTGTATATTGCGCACCTGTTCCACTTTAAGCGTCCTGCTCTCGGTCTCTGCCTGTACGACGGACAGGTCGGGATATTGCATTTTTTCGATCTGCTTGCAGGTGCGGCAGGTGCGGCAAGCCTCACCGGGTGAAAGTGGTTGGGGGCAGTTCAATGCCTGAGCAAACCGAAGCGCCAGGCTGCGCTTTCCTATGCCGGGCGGACCGCTGAACAGGTAGGCATGCCGGATGCCATCCTGTTGAATGTGCCTGCGCAGCATATTCACTGCCCATTCGTTGCCCAGCAGACCCCAGTTATCTCCGCTCATTCTTCTCCCACCCGCAAACGCAAATAGGATTCATAACGTTCCGGATGCACCTGCCCGGTTTCCACAGCTTTTCGAACTGCGCATTCCACCGCGTTGGGTTGGTGCGTGCAATCGTTGAATTTACACTGGCTGACTAGGGGTGCGATCTCGGGAAAGTATCCATCCAGTTCTTCCGGCTCGGTATCCCACAACGCCAGGGATTTCAAGCCGGGTGTGTCCCCCACGTACCCGCCTGCCTCCAGGGGGATGAGCTGGCGGAAATTGGTGGTATGCTGCCCCTTCTTCATATACCCACTGATCTCTCTGACCACCAGTCCCAGCCCGGATTGGATGGCGTTCAGCAGGCTGGATTTTCCCACGCCGCTGGGTCCCGCCAGTGCAGAGATTTTTCCGGTCAACTGCCGGCGCAGGTCGTCCACCCCCAGGTTCTGGCTGGCGGAGGTGTAGATGACCGGGTAGCCAAGTTTGGGATAATGTCCGAAAAGTTTTTCAGCCAGGCTCTTCTCCACCAGGTCGATCTTGTTGGCAACGATCACAGCCGGGATATTTTGTTTTTCTGCGATCACCAAAAAGCGGTCCAGCATGCGCATGCGTGGAGTGGGTTGAGCGCAGGCAAATACGAATATCACCTGGTCCAGGTTGGCTAAGATCACCTGTTGGTAGACCCCTCGTGGTCTTGGGTCCAGGCGGATGAGGGCATGCTGACGTTCTTCAATGGATTCGATCATACCCGTGTCAGGGGTCATCTGGCTGATCGTGACCCGGTCACCGATGGCAGCGATATCTCCCAGGGCTTTTCCTTGTTTAAGGCGGCCGCGCAGTTGGCAGGTGACCAAACCAACCGCTGTCTGGATGGTAAAAAAACCGGATTGTGCGCGAACGATCAGACCTGTTTCCGTAGTAGCCTGCATCCTCTTATGGTACAGGGGTAAGGGTCGCCGGGGGTGTTGGGGTGCGGGTTACTCCGATGGAGGATTCCCACCAGTATACGCTTTGCGGTCTGCCATAAAAATAGCTTTCCACGATGCGGCGGAAAATGGGAGCCGCGTAATAGGAACCTTCACCACCATTTTCCACGAAAACGGCAATGGCAATATCCGGCTTGTCATCCCGGTTCGCCATGGTGTAACCGGCAAACCAGGCATGCGGGTCGGTGAAACCTGTTTCTGAGGTGCTGGTTTTGCCTGCTATTGGAATGGTTATGCCCAGGAAGCGGATGTAGGCCGTGCCGCGCGGATTCTTGACCACCTCGATCATGGCATCCTGGATGACTTTCAGGTTTTCCGGTTTGACCGGCAGGCTGCTGTTCTTCACCGGGGCGAAAGCCAGGGTGGCATCCTGGTTCACGTTGACAACTTTTTCAAATACCTGTGGGCGGAAGAGTGTCCCGCCATTGCCCAGTGCCGCCATAAATGTGGCTACCTGTAGAGGGGTTACTTGCAAATTTCCCTGCCCTATGGCAAGGCTGGTGGCTTCCACACCATCTCCCGGCACGGGCACGGCTCCGGCTGATTCTTCGATCTGTCCGATGCCAGTCGCTGCACCCAGACCGAAACCGGTTGCCATATCGGAAACCGCAGTGGTCAAGCCCTGGTTGAAAAGCGTCAGACCGATGTGGAAGAACCATGGGTCGCACGAGCGCATCAACCCTTGCGGCAGGGTCAGCATTCCACTGGGTTTCACTCTGCAGGAGGTGACATTCGGGTCAGCGGCTTTCTCCTCTTCGCATTTCTGCCAGGTCCAGTCGTGCAGAATGTGCGAGGCACCCAGCTCCGTGAAATCATACTGGCAGTCGAATGTGCTTTCCGGAGTAAAAACTCCGCTTTCCAATGCAGCCGACATGGTGATGATCTTGAAGATCGAACCCAGGGGATAGGTTCCCTGGGCTGCCCGGTTGATGAGTGGTTGGTTGTTATTATTAAACAGGTTGCTCAGACCGGTGGAATTATTGTAGTTGTTGGGTTCAAAAAAATTGGGGTCGAAGCCGGGGGTGGAAGCCATTGCCAGGACGCGGCCGGTGTTGCGCTCGAGCACCACTATGGCGCCATTAAAAGCTCCCAGGGCTTGCTGGGTGTTCTCCTGCAGGTCCTTGTCGATGGTCAGGTAAATGGATTGAGAAGCCTGCGGATCGACCTTCGCCAGGCTGGAGAGGATGGTTCCATCCGGAGCTACGACGTAAAGAGTGGCACCAAGTTTCCCTGCCAGGTATGGTTCTCCAGATTTTTCCACCCCGGAGGTGCCGACTTTCTCGGTTCCGCTATATCCCAACTTGCGATAGGCATCCAGGTTTTCCTTGGAAATATACTGGGTATATCCCACCACGTGCGGAGCAATGCCTCCGCCAAAATAATAGCGGGAAGAGTAATCAAACCACCAGAGACCGGGATAATGGGATAGAACCGAAGCGCGTTTATTGAACTCTTCTGCGGTGGTTTCACCGACCGGGATGTACCCCGGGTTGGTCGGGTAATTATCGTATTCTGCCCCGATGGTACCGGCTTTCACACCGGTCAGTTGTTCCAATTCATAAAATAAATTTCCGGATTGGTCCGGTACGATCTCGGAAGGGACGATCCCCAGCGAGATCGCATCCGCCTGGGTCACGATGGCATTGCCATTGCGGTCATAAATATTGCCGCGTGCCGGGAAGCGATAATCCACCTGCAGCTTGTTGCCACCTTTAAGTTCAGGCAGGATCAAGCCATCATCCCATAAGACGTGCCACTCGCCATTTTCAAGACTGAGCTGAGCCTGGGGTTCGCGCTGGATATCTCCCAGCAAGCTGGAGTGATACGTGATATGGTAAGCCACCTGGGCGGTAAGTGGATTGGTCAGAGTAGAGGTGATGTTGTATTCCATGGAAGATACATTCATGGCATTCAGGGCATTCTTGATGCGGGCAGTGAAATCCTCCAGGGGGATGGTATCCCGGCTGGCTTGTGCCAGCTTGGGGTACATGGCAGCGAAATCTTCCACCATCCAGGCATCCATAAATCCCTTCATTGCGCCTTCTACGCTGGGCGCGGGGGTGGTATCCACCTGGGGCGGCGGGTTGGTCTTTTGTCCTATTCCGTTGCCCGGGGAACACGCCACCAACAGCAACAGAACCATGAATATGGAGAACAATCTTGTTTTCTTCATTCGGAGCCTTCCATAGTTTCTTGTAATTACAATCATCTATCCAAGCGGTTCGTAATTTAACACTGCCTGCCAGATTGGGCATTCATAATCCAGCACGGACTGGCATTGCCTGGCTAAATCCACAAGTGGAGCTACCCCCAGTTTGGTCAGGCTGCGCTGCAGATGGCATAATGGCATACCCATCACACTCGCAAAACAACCGCGCAGTTTGTCCACGGGTTGGAAATTGGGATGTTGGATGGCATAAGCCCCCGCCTTGTCAAGCGGATCACCGCTGGCAACGTAGGTCTGCATTTCTTCGTCTGAGTACATGCGCATGGGAACATCCGTAATACACAGGTCGGTGATCATATCCTCAGCCCTGGAATGGCACAATGCCAGCCCGGTGTAGACCTGGTGGGTGTGCCCGCGCAGGCTGCGCAGCATGGAGGCAGCCTCCTCCTTGTCGATCGGTTTACCCAGGATGGCATCCTTGTCCACCACGGTGGTATCCGCAGCCAGGATGATCTCAGGTCCGCCGGTCATCTTCCCAATTTCGCGTGCTTTGCTTTCCGCTAGGCGCAGGACGTAATTCCCGGGTTCCTCCTCCTTCAGCAGAGCTTCATTCACATCTGCCGGTTGGACCTCAAATTCCCAGCCTGTCAACGCCAATAGTTGTTTTCGCCGGGGTGAATTGGAGGCCAGGACCAATTTTGGTGCGCTGTTCATACCTGAGATTCTAACACAGCCTCCCAATTTGCGTATTTACATGGCGGTTGACCCGGCACTTTGGCAAGATCATTTTCAAATATGGTTATAACTCCCCTGTGCGTTCCTCTTTATTCATACCTCTACCATCTTCCGCTCTGCCGTTGTACAATGGACGCGACAAATTGCATGTAATTTTGGAGGTTCACTTTGGAACAACTTAAACAACGCATATTAAAGGATGGTCGCAATCTCGGCAGGGGTATTCTCAAGGTGGATGGATTTATTAACCATCAGGTCGATCCGGCTTTGATGGATGCCTGCGGGGTTGAATTTGCCCGGCGATTTCAGCATCTGGGTGCTACCAAGGTTTTGACAGCCGAGATCTCCGGGATCGCTCCTGCCATTGCCACGGCTCTTCATTTGGGTTTACCGGTGGTGTATGCCCGCAAATCCAAACCCATCACCATGCCAGACCAGGTTTTTCTCACCCTGGCTCCCTCCCATACCAAGGGTGTCATGGTCGAGTTGATCATCTCCCCCGAGTATTTACAGAGTGGGGAGCGCATCCTCATAATTGATGACTTCCTGGCAACCGGTTCCACCATTCAGGGACTGGTGCGCCTGGCACAAACTGCCGGGTCTGAAATTGTGGGCATTGGCGCCCTGATCGAGAAATCTTTTGAAGGCGGTCGTGAACTGTTGCGACCTTTGGGTGTTCCCATCGAGTCACTGGCATGTATCCAGTCAATGGATGGAGACAAGATCACCTTTGGCGGCTGCGATTAAGCTTTTCAATTGGCGATCTTGGTCGCATGTTGGCGGGGATGATTTTTTGACAGTTTACCGTTTGATCGTGGTTAATGGCAAACACCAGGAATTTGGACTTTTGCATTTTCATTTTATTTTGGATGATATTACGGGAAACACCTGATCATGGATTCCATTGCAGTGCTCGATTTTGGTTCGCAGTATGCGCAGTTGATCGCCCGGCGGGTTCGTGAAGCCCACGTCTATTGCGAGTTATTCCCATGGGATGCACCGGCAGACAGGGTACTTTCCATTCAACCCAGGGGTTTCATCCTTTCCGGCGGACCAGCTTCGGTCTATACCAGTGATGCACCGTTCATAAAGGATTATATACTCGCTACGCATCTCCCCATCCTGGGCATTTGTTATGGCATGCAAGCGCTCACCCAGGCTTTGGGTGGGCAGGTCGACCCATCCAGCGAACGGGAGTTCGGTCCTGCCACGGTAACCCCCCTGGCAGCCACAACCCTGTTGCCGGCACAGCCTTTCCCGGTCTGGATGTCGCATGGAGATCGCCTGACGACTTTGGCTGCTGGATTTAATAGTATGGCAAGCTCAACCAACAGCCCCTATGCTGCCATCGGGGACGAATCCAGACATTATTACGGTGTCCAGTTCCATCCTGAGGTCCGTCATACACCGGATGGACCCGGCATCCTGCGCCGCTTCGTGGTGGATATCTGCCATGCAATTCCAAATTGGACACCGGAATCCATTATTGAAACCAGTGTGAACCGCATCCGTTCTCAAGTGGGTCGGGCGCGAGTCCTGGCTGCTGTCAGTGGTGGGGTGGACTCATCGGTCGCAACTGCACTGGTTCACCGGGCTATCGGGGACCAGCTGGTGGCGATGTTCGTCAATACCGGTCTCATGCGGCAGGGTGAACCCGAACAGGTCACCTCCACTCTGCATCAGATGCTCGGTCCTGAGTTGGTCGCGGTGGATGCAGCCGATGAATTCCTTGGAGCCCTGGCAGGTGAGACCGACCCGGAAAAGAAGCGCAGCATTGTTGGAGAGAAGTTCATCCGCATTTTTGAGCAGCAGGCAAAAAGCCTGGGTCTGCCTGGTTTCCTTGTGCAAGGCACTATCTACCCGGACGTGGTCGAGTCCTCGGCTCCCGATCGCAACAAGGCGGATCGCATAAAGACCCATCACAACGTTGGTGGTTTACCCAAGGATATGAATTTTCAACTTGTGGAACCTCTTCGCTACCTGTTTAAAGATGAAGTAAGGGCTGTAGGTGAAGCTTTGGGCCTGCCGGAGGAGATGGTCTGGCGGCAGCCTTTTCCCGGTCCCGGGATGGCTGTGCGCTGCCTGGGAGAGGTCACTCCTGAACGGGTGCAACGCCTTCAGGCTGCGGATGCCATCTTGACCCAGGAACTCAAAAGTGCTGGTCTGATTGGTAAAGGTGCTGATACCTCCCAGGCTTTTGTAGTGTTGCTCCCGGTTCGCTCTGTTGGCGTCATGGGCGATGTCCGCACTTACCAGGAAGCCGCCGCCATTCGGGCTGTAATCACGGATGATTTTATGACTGCGGATTGGGTACGCCTGCCTTACGATCTTCTTGGGCGGGTCGCCAACCGGATCGTTAACGAAGTCCATGGCATCAACCGGGTGGTTTATGACATCACCAGCAAACCACCTGCAACGATCGAGTGGGAATAGTGGGCAGAGCCTTACGGCGCGTTACTTGTGCTTCAATCATTTTTCTGGTGGGGGTATTTCTACCTGTTCAAATGGTTCTGGCTCAGGATGCTCCCACCGGTACCCTGTTTAACCTAAAAACAGCTGGTTTTCCCACCATTAAGTTCTCGGTGGATGCATTTGAACCCTCCGGAAATTTCTTGTCTGGCTTGACCAGGACGGATTTCACCATTTTGGAAGATAATCAGAAACATACTCCGGACGAAATGGTTGTCTTTGACCCCGGAGTGGAATTCGTGGTTGCCATTAATCCAGGACGCAGTTTTGCCATCCTCGATAATCACGCAGTTTCACGATTTGAGAAGATCGCAAAAGCACTGGGAAGTTGGGCTGGATCCTTGCCTGCGATCAGTAGCGACGCCTACAGTTTGGTTACTGCTGGTGGGCCAAGCGCTTTTCACACCCGGGATCCACAATCCTGGTTGACAAGTCTAAATGCATACCAGCCTGATTACAAGAACCTATCTCCGTCTTTTGATTTCCTGACGCATGCCATCGACATTGCCTCCGGATCCATGCTTGAACCTGGTGCCCGGCGTGCCATTTTATTTATCACTCCCATGGCGGAAACGGCTGACATCGCCACCCTGCAAAGTCTGGCATTGCGAGCCAGCCAGTTGAATACACATGTATTTGTCTGGGCGGTTGCCAGTGCAGATACACCCGTCACCTCCGCATACCTGGCTTTGCAGGAACTTGCCACCAAGACCGGTGGGCAGTTCTTCCTTTATTCTGGCAGTGAAGCGATTCCTGATCCGTCCATTTACCTGTCTCCCATGCGCTCCAGTTACCAGTTAACCTACACTTCCAGTCTGACCACCTCTGGCAGCCATACACTGATTATTAGCATTTCCAGCCCGGTTGGCAAGATCGACCTGGCACCTGTAACTTTTGAAATGGACATCCAGCCTCCCAATCCCATCCTTGTCTCACCCCCCGATGAGATCCTGAGACAACCGGTGGATGCCAACCGTTACGATATCCACACTCTGGAACCGGCCCGACAGACGCTCGAATTGATCATTGAATTCCCTGATGGACATCCTCGTGCGCTGGTTAGTACCAGCCTGTTAGTGGATAGTCGGACTGTTGCCAAGAATACTGCAGAACCCTTTGACCGGTTTGTCTGGGACCTGGGCGAATATTCGATCAGTGGAAAACATGACCTGCAGGTGGAAGCTGTCGATATGCTTGGGCTGCAAAAGATCAGTATTACCATCCCGATCACGGTCACTATTGCACAAGCACCACCATGGTGGAAATTATTCTTTACTCTTTACGGGCGTTGGATCTTAATTGGTGTTGCAGGTTTGGCGAGTCTTATTCTGGTCTGGTTGTTACTCGGAATTGCCAGAAAAAGAAAGGCAGCAAGAAAATTTCGTCTTGAACACACCGGGATCCCTGCATTGTCTGAAAATGAAAATCAATCCTCCTTTCGCAAACAAGGAAAAAAAGCTCCCGCTTTCCTGGAACCCATCCCTGAAAGTGGATCGAACCCGGCAACCGGAAGGTTACAATTGGTTGCCAGGGTTATCCGTTTGGGGTCGGATCCCGCCAGGGTGGATTATTTACTCAAAGATGCTTCGGTTGAACCACTGCATGCAGTAATTTACCGGAATGAAAACGTCTTTTCCGTCTCGGACCAGGGCTCCCTGGCTGGAACATGGCTTAATTACAACAGGCTCCAGGAAGGGATGCATGAACTCCACAATGGGGATATTTTGAATTTTGGAAATCTGGCATTTAGATTTCTCTTGAGCGATCCTCCTTTACAACCTGCACCTCGGATCATCCTTGAAAAGACCGGGCAATAACATGATGACTGAAGGTTCTCGCCTCATGATTGTGAAACCCTGACCATTCGGTTACGTATATATTAGAGGAAAGAGAAAAGATCCGATAAATTGCAGGAGACAGACATGATCGAAAAAAAACATCAAACCCACTGGTTCTTATGGCCTTTCGTAGCGCTATGGAAATTGCTGGCAGGAATTATTGGTTTGACCGGACGCCTGGTGGCAGCGATTTTAGGATTGGTCTTGATGATCGTTGGCGTTGTTGCCACCGTGACCGTAGTCGGAGCTTTCATTGGCATCCCACTGATCATTTTTGGCTTCCTGTTGATCCTGCGCGGTTTGTTTTAGATAACTGCAGTTGGAAATTAAATGGTTTGAATGCATATAAATGAGGGGGTTGATTACCCTAAATTAACCCATTGACTAAGTTCATTAATTCATTAGAATAGAGGTTGAAGTTGGGAACTCTTTTTGGTCTTTTAGCGTCTATTCATTGTCTGCATTAACTCAGGCAAAGGAGAAGGATATGCGTACCCAAATTAAATTTTCTTTAATACTGGTCTTAACTACAATGGTTTTGCTCGTCACTGCTTGTGGTCCAACGGGATCTTCGAATACGGCAGCAACATTCAACCCGATGGTCACTGCAGCCGCGCAGACCATGGAAGCCTTGCTGACCCAGGCTGCCAACCCACAAGCGACCCAGACGCCTGGAGGGGCTGTTGTCCAGCCAACCTTTACTCTGGCACCGTCCCAGACCGGGTTCGTGGTATCAACGGTCACCCCCCTGGCGACCGCCAAGCCGGCTACAGCTACAGTTGTCACAAAGTGTGACTGGGTTTCATTTGTGGCCGATGTATCTGTTCCGGACGGCACCACTTACTCACCTTCCACGGCTTTCGTTAAGACCTGGCGGTTGAAGAATATTGGAACCTGCACCTGGACTCCATCCTACTCACTGGTATTCGTAAGTGGTGACCAGATGGGAGCTTCATCTGCAATTGCTCTCCCCGGAAATGTGGCTCCCGGACAGACGATCGATTTGAGCGTCTCCATGGTCGCCCCTGCAACTGTCAAAACCTACACCGGCAACTGGATGCTTAAGAATGCATCCGGTGTGGTATTCGGTTTTGGTCCGGCTGCTACGTCTGCTTTCTGGGTCAAGATCAATGTAGCCAACCCGGTTGTATCTGCGATTGTGTACGACTTTGTAGCCAATTACACCTCAGCCACCTGGGATTGTGGTCTTCCTTCAACCCCTTGCACAGTTGGGTCATCCAGTGATCCTGTGGGCTTCGTGATGAAAGTAAACACGCCGCATCTCGAAGATAACTCCACACCAACTGACTCGGCTCTGTTGACTCACCCGCAGAATGTCAATGACGGTTATATCTCAGGTACTTACCCTGCTTTCACGGTTCAGAGTGGTGACCACTTTATCTCAACGGTGGGCTGCCAGTATGGTTCCACGGTCTGCTTCGTCCGCTACCAGTTGAATTACCAGGTAGGTGCTGACCCGGTCAAGACCCTAAAGACTTGGGATGAAAAATACGATGGCAAGGTTTACCTGTGGAATGTGGATCTATCATCCCTGGCTGGCAAATCTGTAGTATTTACTCTTACGGTTCAATCTTTGGGTTCACCCTTGCAGGATGATGCCCTCTGGACCGCCGCCCGCATCACACGCACCACCCCAGTTTCGACCACTGGTACCTGCCAGATCGTTTCCCAGACGATTAATCCAGCGAAAACGACTTATCCTGCCGGTTATGATGTGGATTTTGTTTGGAATGTCAAGAATACCGGTACATTTGACTGGCTCAAGACAAGTGTCGACTGGGTTTACGTCAGTGGTACCAAGATGCACAAGACGACCTTTGGTGATGTCCGCGATCTGCCTTTAGATGTGGTCAAAGGTGGCACCATACAATTGGTCATGGATGCCCTGGCTCCTGCCACGAACGGGACTTATTCGGAAACATGGGCTCTCCAGGATGGTAGCAATGTCATCTGCACCATGTCAGTCACCCTTAAGGTATTGCCGTAAGATTGGGCACGATCTTTAAGTAAAAAGAGTTGGGGTGTGTGCGATCAGCACACACCCCAATTTTGTTCTCCAGGGGAGGAATTCTTTTCCCAAATAATAGGATATATGTCTGTTTGAAAGAGGTTTCGGTTAAGATATAATGTTGTTTGATGATCCATACAAAGATGGCGGGCTGGATGCATAATTAACTTTTTCTTTCCACCCCAAATTTGTATGAGTGAACGAAACAGCTCTCACCGCCGGGATCTCGCCCGGTTTTAGAATGGAGAATGTCATGAGTCGAATGATCAAACCTTTTTGGACTGTCCCAGTTATAATGATCTTTGTGTTGAGCGCTTGTGGTGGCAATTCTGCAGCAACTCAGACTGCCAACGTGGATGCCATCTATACCCAGGCTGCTGGCACGGTCTCAGCCAAGTTGACACAGACTGCCAGCATGTTTACCAACACACCGTTTGTCTCACCGACCGCAACCATCCTGGCTGCGACGCAAACACCGCTGATCACCAATACCCCTGAATTTACCAACACACCTTTGGTGATCGGCACAAAAGTACCAACCACTCAGGCTTCCTGTGACAATATGATTTACGTTGCCGATGTCACCATTCCCGATGGTTCACAGGTGGCGCCTGGTTCAAAATTTGTCAAAACCTGGCATGTTCGCAATAATGGGCAGTGTACCTGGACCACAAGTTACCGGTTGATCTATGGTTGGTCCTCAGACAGCTGGAAAGAATTGAAAAACAATCCTCCTGCCGCTGTTAAACTCACCACATCCGTAGCGCCAGGCGCTGAATATGAAGTCTCGATCTCCTTGACAGCCCCGCTCACTACCGGAAGTTACCAGGCAGCCTTCCGCCTGCAAAATGACAAGGGATACAATTTTGGAACCATTCTTTACCTCCTCTTCCAGGTGAACGGAACACCAGCGCCATAACCGTGCGGGGATCCCTCACCCAACTGGTTAAGATCGAAGCTAAAAAACTCGGCTTCTCACTGACAGGTGTTACAACACCTGACCCACCGCCCCATTGGTCAACCTTTGAAAATTGGTTGACCCTGGGGCGGAATGCTTCGATGGATTACCTCGCTGCGGATCGTTCGATCCAACGCCGGGCAGACCCACTCCGCATTCTGCCGGAATGCCGCTCCATCCTGGTGTTGGGGATGCGTTATCCTTCTCCTCTCACTGTAGACAAAATGAATTTGCAGCATCCCACCGGTCGCATTGCTGCTTTTGCCTGTGGTGAGGATTATCACCTCGTGCTGCCCAAATTGCTGGAGGAATTGATTGTCTTTATTCGATCCCAGGTCGGATATTTTTTTCAATATCGATGTTACACCGATACCGGTCCTATTTTGGAACGTGACCTGGCACAGCGGGCTGGTCTGGGTTGGATCGGCAAAAACACTTGCTTGATCCATCCACAACAAGGTTCTTATTTTCTATTGGCAGAGATCCTGCTTGGGATCCAACTGGACATTGACCGACCTTTTGAACCTGACCGCTGTGGAACCTGTACACGGTGTATACAAGCCTGTCCAACCGGTTGCATCCTTCCCGACCGCACCCTGGATTCGAGTCGCTGTCTCTCCTTTTTGAGTATAGAAATGAAATCCTCCATCCCGCTGGAACTGCGCCCTTTCATGGGAAATTGGGTCTTTGGTTGTGACCTCTGCCAGTTGGTTTGCCCATGGAATCGCTTTGCTACAACCGGTTCGAAGGTTGGTCTCCTAAAAAGACAGGTTGATCCTGATCCGATCTTGCTGGATGAACTGGCTTTGAGCGCGCAGGGGTTCAATATTAAATATAAGAACACTGCCCTCATGCGTGCCAGGCATAGCCGCTATTTGCGGAATGTGATCGTAGCTCTGGTAAATTCAGGGTTTTCCCGGGATAATTTACTTGTTTTGGAAAGATTAATGGTCGATCCCGACCCATTGATCAAGGAGCATGCTGCCTGGGCGGTGGAACGATGGAAACAATAAAATTACTTCTGGCGACAAACAATCTAGGCAAGGTGGAAGAGATGAGCGCCATCCTGGCTCGCCCTGGTCTATCCCTGGTAACACCTGCCGAACTTGGGATCAACTTGCAGGTAGCGGAGGATGGTCTGACATATGCAGAAAATGCCACCTTGAAGGCTTTGGCTTTTTCGAAAGCCAGTGGTCTAATCGCTCTGGCGGACGATTCCGGTCTTGAGGTGGATGTGTTGGATGGTCAACCGGGGATTCATTCCCACCGTTTTGCTCCCTGGTCGAGTGCCTCAGATGCAGACCGGCGCCGGTATCTGTTGGAAAAACTGCGAGAAAAACCCCGTCCCTGGTTTGCCCACTTTCATGCCACGGTCGCCCTGGCTTCACCGGATGGTCGTGTAGGCATCGCCAGCGGAGAATGTCCGGGTGAGGTCATACCGCAGGAGCGCGGAACCAATGGATTCGGATATGACCCGATCTTCTTTATTCCTGCTTATGGGCGGACTATGGCAGAATTGGACTTGCAGGAAAAAAATTCCATCAGTCACCGCGCTAACGCAATCAAGAATGCGGAAGCGATCATTGATGAAATGCTTGGGTTCCCGCCAGGTCCATTAAAAAACAATTAATTTTAAACCAATATTGATTTCACACACCGGGTATGTAATGGATGCTCATGATGAAGACATTCAAAATGGCAGCCAAACGGCGCGGTTGTTCCAGCATGACCATATGCCCCGCCATGTCGATGGTTTGTAACGCTGCTCCTGGGATCTGCATTGCCAGAAATTCGGAAAACCTGACGGGAGTCATCCTGTCCTCGGTACCACATACGATCAGTGTTGGCTTGTTGATCTCCGGCATGCGCTGCACGGCATCAAAATTATTGCATGCCACCAGGTCGCCCCGTAAGACTGCAGGACGGGTTTCTTCCAATTGCCGGACCGAGAGCTTGCGGAGAGTTTCATTTGCCAGTGGACCGCAGCTCCAATCCACGATCGTTTGAATGGCTCTCGTTATTGTGCTCTTGTGAGCCAATCCGTCCAGGATGGCCTGGGAAACGCGTAGACGGGCATTCGTTGCAATCAAACCCAGTCCTATCACACGCTCGGGATGATCCAATGCAAGCTCAAGCGCTATTGCGCCTCCCATGGAATGACCGACAATTATTGCCTTGTATAAGCTCAGATCATCCATGAGGTCCTTAATGGACTTAACATACTCATGGATGGAACCTTTGCCGAGTCCGGAGGATTTCCCATGACCGGGCAAGTCAACGGTTAATACACGTTGTCCTGGCATGCGGCGGATCTCTGGCGGCCAGGAGAGATGAGACCCCCCGGCTCCATGGATCAAAATAACCGGAGGGAGGTTATGCTCATCCGGGTTGTTGGCAAAATAATAAATTCCAGCTTTAATAGGCAATTTTTTGATCCGATTAATTATTATCGTTTATCCAACGCCCGGTGCATTCGATCCACGGCTTCTTCACATAAGGGGATAAAAACCTGGATTTTTGTCCCCTTACCGGGAGCAGAAAGTATGTTCAGATATCCGTTGATCAATTCAGATCGTTCTCGTAGATTGACCATACCCAGACTGCCACGTTCATCGTAAGCACGGGTGATCTCAGCCACATCAAAACCGATCCCATCATCCTGGATCTCAAGCAAAGCGATATCCTGTTCCACGGAGTGCAAGCGCACCCAGATATGACCTGCGTTGGCATGTTTTCGGGCATTGTTGACTGCTTCTTCTGCCAGGTTAAAGATAACGCCTTGCTTGCCTATTTCGATCTCTTCCAAAATGTCTTCATTAACTTCGATAATAACTTCTTGGGAGAATGTTTCTTTCATTTTCTCAGCCGAAGCCAGTAAGGCTGCCACCAGCCCTTGTGATTCAAGGATCAGGGGTCGCAAGGTGAAAAGCATGTGGCGAATTTCCTTTGTAGTCCTGCGTGCCAGATCTTCTATTTTTACAAGTTCAGCCGCAGTCTTTTTAACATCTTTCTCCAACATAATTCGTGCCAGGCTGATCCGCATGGCTATCGCAGAGACAGATTGGGTGGGTCCATCATGCAGATCGCGAGCCAGTTTTTTACGGGTCTCTTCATGAATTTCGACCATACGGTCACGTTCGTCTGCCAGGTTTTGATACAGGCGTGCGTTTTGAATCGCAATGACAGCCTGGCGGCTGAGAATATCCAGTATATCAATCCGTTCCTGGGTAAAATAAGCTACGGCAGGGTGACCGAAAATGAGGACACCATACACACTGAAACCACTTCTCAAAGGAAAACAATAAACTTGCGAGCAATTATGCAATGGAATGATTTGGCAGAGTTCCGGGTCATTGGCAATGTCATCGATCAAGATCGGGTCGCCAGCATCAACTGCCTTTAATAGCACGCCTTGCTGGCAGGGTAAAACCGTCCGCATGTCCGTAGACGAAAAGTGACGGGCTGAAGCCACCTCCAACTTTTCATCTTTTGAGAAAAGCAAAACCGCGCTGATCATTTCATTTTCAGGTTTTGAATCCGCGTCGGATTTCATTGCGTTCATGCTCAGATCCAGTACCGATTCGAGCACCTTTTGATAATTCAGAGTTGCCGCCAGGGTGGACGTCAGGTCGTAGATCGCCCGCAACCGTTCATTCTCGATCTGGCGCTCATTTTGTTTAATTTCCTGATTCTTTTGCCTTATCTGCCGCAAAGTCTGGATGGATCCTTTTCCCAGGATACCGAAGATATAACCAAGACCCAGGGTTAAACTCACTCCAACCGATGAGATAAGGAGCGCGGGCACCGCTGGATATTGCATAAAAGTGGATGTCACCTGCAGAATGGCCATAACTGTGGCAACCAGGAGGGCACCACCCAGTTCAAAGTAGATCGCTCCTGATAAAACGGGAATGACCCCCACCCAAAAAGCCGGACCGCTCAATCCACCCTGCAACCAGAAAAAGAAACCTCCTGCGATAAGGTCGATCGCCAGGCTGATCTGACGGTGATGGTTCAACCGTCGGTTGGTTCCAGCTATAAATGTCAAAACCAGGTTCCAGGCTCCCAGAATTACCAGAAGAAGGTTGCGCGGCATATGCAGTTGGTTTGCCTGGGCAAGCGAGATCGTTAACCCAAGCAGTGCCAGCCACCTTAAAGAAATGGCAAACCAATCTGCAATATATGGTGATTCATAAGAGCGCATGCACTAATAATAACGCGGATTGATTTTTTTAAGTTTGGGTTTTACTTATCGAATTTGCAAGGAATTCCACCACACCCAATAACATACCAAAATTGATCCAGGTGGTGGGCATGGCGAATGAATCCTGGGTGAAGCTATATAATAAAATGACGATCCAACTGAACAAGCCCGATACCACCAGGAAATGAGCCTCCATGCCCACCAGGTTTCGAAGGGCAAGTATTCTGGCAAGGATGAACAGAAGAAAACCAGCAAAAGCTCCCAAACCCAGGATGCCCGTCTCCGCCAGGATCCGGACGAACAGGTTCTTGGTATTTGGGTAACTTGAGCTTTGAGGAGAAAGCTGGATCGAGATCTCTGTAATAAATGTCTTTGACCAATCAGGCAGGTTTGAATACAGGTACATCCCACTGGCTCCCAGTCCCACTCCGCTCCAGGGATGCTGGTCAAAGGTTTCCATCCCGGACATGGCATAAGCCAGTCTGGGACCTGCATAGATATCAATAACATATTCGATCAGGTTGGTCTTTTTCGAATTCCACAGCTTTGAAAAATATGGGTTTTTATCAAGTGCTTGGAAACTTAGTCCTAAAAAGACCAATGCTATCACAATTACACCCAAACGAGATCCAAGGGGAAGTATTCTAACCATTTCTTCCTTATTGGTCGACCTGGCGAAAGGTTGCCACCACCATTTCCATGCCCGTTTGATTTTTTCACCGCCAGATATTAGCATGGTAATGACACTGGCTGCCAATATGATCGCTACTCCGCTGCGGGAATAGGTTAATATCAGAAGGATGACAGCCATGGCTGTAAGAATAAATTCCAACCAGCGCCAGCGTGTCAGCCGGAAGCCGGTCAGAATGGATGCAAACAACCAGGGGAAGTAAAAGATTGCGATCTGACCTGCCAGCCAGGATGGTTCTAGAGCAAACCCGGGGATGCGTAAGTTCTTCAATGAAATTCCAGAGATGGAAAATATACTTTGGATGCTATAGAGGGTATTTTCGTTGAGAAACCAGCCATAATACACCAGCGACTGAAATATTCCCCAGAAAAATGAAAGGGATAATCCCAGGTACAACCACTTCAGACTGGAATATAACTGTTCCCTGCCGCGCGTGAGCCAGATGGCATAAATAAAAAAACTCAATCCGATGATAAGGGTGATCATTGCACGAATTACCCGTCCCTGGTAATCCCACCCGCGTAGATCGATCGGAGCATGAAATGTTGCGATCAGCGAGGTCCCGAACGCGATGAGCAAGAATATTGCCAGTGGAGTGAAGACTGGTTGCCAGACCTTGATCTTTTTCCTCTTGATCTGAACCAATATCAAAGGAAACAACACCAGCATTGGATAGATCGATAGGGGGCGTACCTGTGTTTCCTTGCCGATAAAAGGCATAAACGGGAAACTGGTGACAGGCAGGCAAACCAGCGTCAGACCCCAGAGTAGTTCGATGACGCGATCCAACCGGTCTTTACTGTTTTCCATGGTTTTCATTTCTTGGGTCAATGAATAAAAGCCCCAATAACGTTAAAATCCAGCCACCGGCTGCACCTGCCAGTAGGGCTTCCATTGGACCGGACGAGCGTTTTACCGGGAGCTGTTCTGATTGGCTCAAAGTTATCTGCAAATAAGGACTTATCCCCAGCGAGTTGGGTTCCAGGGCTTTGATCTGATTATTTATTGCATCAAGATTCAAAGGGGCTTGCAGCAGGGCAGCCTGCAAGGATTGGATCTGGACGGCAACCTCGATACCCTGCAGGGAACGTTCATAAAAGGCTTTTGCCCAGGCAGTCGCTAAACGGGAAGCTTTTTGGGTGTCGGGGTCATCAGCCCAGAAATGCCAGGCACCGTCGCTGGTTTGGCTTAATTGCAGAGCACCATTGCGTAAACCAGAAATGCTTGTCCCCGGATTCTGGTCAACGACTATCTGCAAAGTGGCATCCGACCAGGCCACTTCCACGAGTTTTTGGGTCTCGCGTGACAGATATGTCATCAATTCCCGTTCCGTATAAGTTTTTGGCCAGGCTTGCTCCAGGTTTTGATCTACATTAACCGTTGCCTGGGCGCGGTAATCAGGTGGATGGAAAAAATAGACAGCACTGCCAAGCAAAGCTCCAACGATCGTAGCCAGCAACCAGACTCGCCAGGCTTGTAGGACCTGGATCAGATCATCTTGGGAAGGGGATCTAAGCAGCCATGTTTTCATATATAATTACGACCTTTTGTTCAATTTATTGCGTAAACGCAGTCTCCATAAAGGCGCGATCATTTTGCGGATCCAGTACTTGGCTGGCAGGATGGCAAACCTGCTGCCTCCGTCGCGATAATGGACACGCAGCATTTCAGGCCAGCAGCGTTCATCTGCAATCATTGTCTTACCGTGTGCATGCAGTCGGAAATTTGCCCATAGTTGATGTGTAAAAAGGATGGGTGTAACGGCCGCGATGCGAACCCAAAGATCATAATCCATCGCAAAATAAAACGAAGGATCCAGCGGTCCGACTTGATTCCAAAGAGCAGCTCGGAAAAATGATGACTGTTGAGGGATGTGCACATAACCCCTGCGCAGTCGCCGGTAATCAGTTTGGGCAGCCGGAAAAGATCCGATCTTGTTCCCAATTTCATCAATGAAATTTGCATCCCCATAGACCAACCCGGTTTTCGGGTGATTAGTTAGAATTTTCGCAGCCGCTGAAATTGCTCCGGGTGCATAGGTGTCATCTGAATTCAACCAGGCCAGGATGTCACCTTTCGCATGGGCAAAACCCTTGTTTATGGCATCCGTCTGTCCACGGTCTTTTTCGGAGACCCACCAACTTAGCCGGTCGGCATACCTTTGGATGATCTCAAGGCTGCCATCCGTAGAACCTCCGTCCACGATAATGTATTCCAACTCCGGGTGATCCTGCTCGAGGACAGATTTGATAGTGGCTTCGAGAAAAGGTGCCTGGTTAAAAGAAGGAGTGATAATGGATACCAGCATTTTATTTTCCGGAATTAATGGAGGAGAGCATTTTTATGCCATCTTCTGTACCAATATATTGGACCGGGATATCGTATTCCTGGTGTGGCAGGTCGGTTAGCACGAGGGCCTGGTAAGTGACACCCAGGCGGATGCAAGTTGGCTGTTCAGAAAGAAAACGGTCATAAAATCCACCACCATATCCCAACCGCCAACCATGCAGATCATACGCCAGGCCGGGGACAAGTACAAGGTTTACCTGGTTGGCAGGGACGATTGGAAGAGTGGGGTCCGGTTCGAGCATGCCAAATGGGTGGCGCATCAACCGGTTGGGATCATACGGGTGAAAGAGCATATTTCCCTTATCCACAATTCGCGGCACCAACCAGGACTTATCTGGGTGTCTCGCCAACAATGGCTCAAGGTTCACTTCGCCGCGCATGGGCAGGTATGCCAGTATGACTTTGGTTTCATGGAAAACAGGCCATGCCTCGATATGCTTGCAGATCATCAGACTGGCTTTTTGGCGATAGTCTTCACCCAGGGATGTACGTATTTCTTTGCTTTTTATTCGCAGTTGCTTCTTGAGTTCAGGAATATTCTCATGCATCCCCCTGATTATACTTCCCCTGTCATTGATTTCAGGGCAGCCCATCGGCATAATATGGTAACTGAATGGGGCGCCAGATATCCACCCCGCCAAATCCGGTCAAACCCAATTTTCTATTGACCGGGTTCGTCCAGTCATAAAAAATACCGGTTCCGGGTTCGTTGGGGTTATAGAGCAAATACTCCTGGATCACAAAACCATCATCCGTAAAATTGTTTGTCACCGAATAAGCCTTACCTGTTGCATCGACCCGTGTGACCACCAGCACATGGGAATAATCCCCCTGGTATCCGGAATAGATATATACCAGGTCACCTGCCCGAAGAGGCGACTTGCTGTAATCGATCTGGTCGATGGGCAGGGAGATATGGATCCATTCGAAATGATCAGCCGGGAAAGTTGCCTGCAATAATTTGCCATCTTCTGCCGGATCTAGCAGCCAAAAATCATGCAGGTTGGTCGATTTGCTGACAATACCGGCATCTTTTAAAATGGATATTGCCAGCGGACCGCACATATTGGATGGGTAACCACCCAGCGGTGCGTACCCCAGGCTTTTTGCCACTTGCCAGGATTTCTCATCAGAATCTGCCAGGTAGTTCAACGAAGCATTAAAAAGTCGTTCGAGTTGTGCCTCGATTGGATCGGATGTGACCTTGATGATCGGAGTATTGTTGGGAGTTGGACTGGGAAAAATGGAGGTGGATGTTGACAGAAAAGGAGTAAATTCCATCGTTTCAGTGGGTTGGACCTGCCTGGTTGCCTGGCAACTTGATATAAACAATAAGCCTGCCAGCAGTGTCAGGGTTTTGATCAATGAAATAGGTTTCATAAAAAAACTATTCTTATTTGTTATTCCAGGTGTTGCTTGAATTCCTGGATGGCGGAGATAGGTGTTGGATCCACTCGATAAGCCATGGCGAGGTAGTAGGCCATATAGTCCCCAAAATGGAGAGCACTCCACTGTTGTGCCAGCGGGTTATCGCCGGGTGCTGAATAATCATTGGTGTTCAGCCCTGCCAGCATGAAAGCCTGCTGGGTCAATTTCGTCCGCAATTGGTTGCGGACGTGGTTTGAATCAGCCCGCAAAAAGATGGTCACAGTGCGGTTTAGGGCATCTTCAGGATTGGACAAACCTGCCAGCGTATTGTGATCAGCCTCTGGCAGGGTGTCAAAACCGGCACCCGCCTTCGCCAACTCGTTGATCTGCCCTTTCCAACGACGTGCCACTGGTGCCAATACTCCGGATCCGATCGTATTAACCCATCGTCCCACCAATTGCCCCGCCAGGCGTTTTGCTGGATTCTGGCTGGCAGGTATCTGCGGGTCGACCAGCTTTTGTTGTCTTCTCATTTCTAAAAGAGTGGAAGCAATTTCTTCGCTGGGGTTGGGGGTCAGACCCAGGCGAGTAATAAGAGCCAAAAGCAATCCAAACGAGTGACCGACAGCTGCACGAGGTTGGCTTTTGTGCTCAAACAACCATACTGGTGCCCCGACTTCACTAGCCCGGGCAGCCAGTTGTCCGCCGGTACTGATCACAATCGATCGACAATTATTCTGGATACCAACTTCGAAAGCATCCAGGGTTTCTTCGGTGTTACCGGAATGGGAGGAGGCGACCAGCAGCGTTTCCTTGCCAAAAGCCCAGGCTGGCAATCCATAATCCCTGGAAGTAAAAATAGGTACTTTACAGTTGGGCTGAAGGTAAGCTGCCAACAAGTCTGCTGAAATGGCAGAACCACCCATCCCTGCGATAACTACCCGTTGAATATCCTGCCAGGTGGGTAAAGGAAAATTTCCGCCTTTATTCCATGCTGTTTCAAGTTGATCAGGCAGGTTGTTTATCTCGACCAGCATGTTCTGCCGGTCAAGTTGCTGAAAAGATAACGGATCATCAAGATTCATGGATGTAATTATATTCCTAATTAAAAATAAAAGGCGGGAAAAGATCCCGCCACTGAAGAATGAAGATCGATAAATTATTAGGTCGGCAAGTTTTATTATTCCAATTGGCGTTTGAACAGGTAATTACGATAAATTGATTGCGAAGGGGCTTCAATGGTAACCAGTTCCCAGCCTTCCTTGCCAAGCTTTGTCAACAGGGTATTGACTGGAAGTGAGGTGTTGCTACCAGATGGGTAGCGGCCTTCGCTTCTTGTATTATTTAGAAATACCACCCAACCATAGAGAAGTTTGGAATCATCGTAAATTAATCTGGCATATTCCCATTTTTGCATGTGAATGCCTCTTTTGGAATGAATCCAATCGACGAACATTGATTATAGTTGAATCTATTATAGAACAAATTTTGAGGTACGGCAACCTGCAATGAACTAATTATTCCTACACCCACCTTTGATAATACGAAAAATCTGGTCAAGGAAAAGGCATCATTATGTTCTTTTATTTATCCACCAGGCAATATCAAAGGGACCTGCTGGAAAGGATGTGGAACGACCTGGACAGGCAGGTGATATGCTTGTGAGATCCGTTCCGGTGTGAGCACTTCTGCCGGGCTGCCGACTGCCTCCAGTCTGCCCTGTACCAACAGCGCGACCGAATCGGCATACCGGGCTGCCAGGTTCAAGTCGTGCATGGCGATCATGACCGCCAGGTGGTCTTCGTGTGCCAGCTGGCAGATGGTCTGCATCAGAGCCACCTGGTATTGCAAATCCAGATGGGCAGTGGGTTCATCGAGGAGCAGAATGGGCGTTGCCTGTGCCAGGGCACGTGCCAGCAGGATGCGTTGCTGTTCTCCACCAGAAAGTTCTCCCACTCTTCGATCAGCCAGTTCCAGAGCGTTCACGCGCTGCAAAGCGTGCCTGACAATATCTTCGTCGGTTTTTGATGTCTGTCCAAGAAAGTTCAGGTAAGGAGTGCGTCCCATCAAGACGGTCTCCCATGCAGTGAAAGCAGGGGGTAGTGCCACTGCCTGGGGAACCACTGCCAGGACACGAGCGCGTTCCATGGGGGTTAAAGAAGAGAATTCGTCTCCATTGGTACGAATTTTTCCGCTCTGCAGGGGCAGGATACCGCTGGACGCCCGGATCAGGGTTGATTTTCCCGCTCCATTCGGACCGATCAATGCCATGACCAGGCCACGTGGCACTTCCAGTGTGATATTCTGCAATGCACACCGTTTGCCATAGAATACCGTCAATCCTTCGATTTTTAAAGCCCGGATTTCCATAAGATCACCAATATCCCTGGTTCTTTGCCCTGCGCAGCACCCATAAGAAGAAAGGCGCTCCTGCCAGGGCAGTCACGATACCGACCGGTAGCTCCTGGGGTCTCATCATGGTGCGTGCCAGGATATCCGCCAGGATGAGAAAGACTCCTCCAGCTATAATGCTGAGAGGCAAAAGGCGTCGGTAGTCCGCTCCCCACCACATCCGCATGACATGTGGGATGATCAATCCGATGAAACCGATGATACCTGAGAAGGAAACTGCAGCTGCAGTAGCCAGCGAGGCTGCCAGAAGCAGTAAGGTTTTTTTCCGCAATACTGGCAAACCCATTTGTTGTGCCTGGTCATCTCCAAACTGCAGCAGGTTGAGCGCATGCCCGTTCATCAATAGGAAACCCAGTCCAATGATTAGGTAGGGTAGGATCGCAAGCACGGCTTGCCAGCTATTCTGGCTGGCACCTCCCATCAACCAACCCAATGCCCGGCGTACTTCTCCCTGCGAGCTGATGATCATGTAAGAGGTCAATGCTGTTGCAAAAGCGCTGAAGGCAACTCCAGAGAGGATCAGGTTGGTGATCGGGACGGACTGTCCAACGCGGGCAACGGAATATACAAGCAGGACAGTCACCATGGCGAATAGGAAGGCGCTCATGGGAACCACCAGCAAACCCCAAAAAGAATAGGGCCAGTGTATGCTCATGGCCAGCACTGCTCCCAAGCCAGCTCCTGAAGCCACCCCGATCAAGTACGGATCTGCCAGGGGGTTGCGGAACAACCCCTGGTAGGCTGTTCCGCTACCACCCAGCGCCGCGCCGGTGAGAAGAACCAGTACTGTCCGAGGCAGGCGGATATCTGAAATAATGAAGGAAAACGTTTCCAGCCCGGTCGGCAATGGGCTGTGGGTCAACCAGCTGTGCAGGATTTGCCACAATTCACCCGGGGAAATGAATACCGAACCGATCGCCAGGCTCAGGATCACCGCGGCGAGCAGAAGTCCCAGATTGGTCATATAAGGCAGGAAACGTTTTGGCATGAACACCTTTTGTTACTTAAAAGCTTCCGGGTGGATCAGGCGTGCCAGGGCTTCCAATCCGTCCACCAGGCGTGGACCAGGTCGGGAAACCAGGTTGTCATCGAACGGGAAGATCATCTTATTCTTAACTGCGGTCAACGCATCCCAACCCGGACGGGCAGACACAGTTGCAGGTGATTCACCATAAGCGGAATCGCCCAGGATGATAAAAGCAGGGTCAGCCAAAAGCAGTTGCTCCAGGCTGATCTGTGCCCAGGCGCTGTCCATTTTTGCTCCGAAATTCGTACCGCCGGCACGCGTGATCAATAAATCTATAAAAGTTCCTGGACCTGCAGTGAATGGAGTGGCATCCAGTTCGTAATACACCATGGGCTTTTCAGTGATAGCGGCGAGCTTGGCATCGACTTCCTTTGCTTTGGCATCCATGCTGGCAACTACATTGTCTGCTCCACTTTCATCACCTGTCAGGCTTCCGACGGTTTTTATGCTGGTGTAAAGTTCTTCCATTGTGGTTGGATTGGCAAGGAAATACACCTTAAGCCCCAGGGATTCCAGGCTGGCCACCAATTCGGGTGGGTTAATGCCACCCGCTATGACCAGGTCTGGTTTCAGGTTGACGATGGCTTCGGTATTATATTTACCCATTGAACCACCAATGTCTGTGACACTGCTGGCTTCCGGGGGATAGTCGGAGAATGTATCCCTTCCCACCACTTTGGCTCCGGCACCGATCGCGAACAGGATCTCGGTCGTGGCAGGGGTCAATGAAACGATATGTTGTGCGGAACCGGGTAGTTCAATGGAGCGTCCCAGCCCATCGGTCAACTTGATCGGCTTGGCGGGAACTTCGATAATTGTTGGCACTGATGTAACTGCCTCAGTGGCTGGTGCTTCAGTAGCTGTTGGGACACTGGTTGGATTGGCGCTGGGTGCGCAAGCCGCCAGTAACAAGCTAACACTGATGAGTAGAACGATCGATTTACGGAACATTTTCTTCTCCAATTTTTTTAATTGTTATGAATCAAAATCCCCTGTTCTTTGAACAGGGGAGGGGGGAGAGGCAATCCATCATGGCCGTTCCCACCTCCTTTCCACGAGAGAGTGGTAAACCTGGCCGGGCGGGCGTCCTGACTTGCTCTTGCGAGCTTACAGTTGCGGGACAGTATCGGACTTGACCGATTTCGCCTTTAAACCTTCCCATCCGGGGGAAGAGGCACCCAGCACAGATATTCAATTATGTTTTGATTGTAAGATGGTTATGAAATTACGTCAATGGAAAATAGGTTTTTTATCCAAATTCCCGTAATGGAGTTAATTTCAAAAAGGCTTCCACTACTTTGGGGTCGTACATTATTCCAGAATTATCAAGGAGTTCCTGTATGGCTTTCTCTTCGCTCATCGGTTCTTTGTACGGTCGTTTATCTCTCATGGCGGAATATGAATCAGCCACACTCACAATT
>Ga0315271_10000246_pt1 | contig 28315 bp, 20 predicted proteins | sample C3_top_MG_FD_204664 | JGI IMG/M metagenome (GOLD analysis project Ga0315271, IMG submission 204664) | Sediment microbial communities from Yellowstone Lake, YNP, Wyoming, USA - C3_top | ecosystem: Environmental > Aquatic > Freshwater > Lake > Sediment | place: USA: Wyoming | collected 2017-08-01
ACGAGGAAGCGTACCTGTTCCAGAAGCTGGTGCGCACCGGCTTTCGCACCAACAACGTCGATCACTGCACGAGGCTGTGCCACGCGTCGAGTGTCGCCGCGCTGCTCGAAGGGATCGGTTCCGGCGCGGTATCGAATCCCGTGATGGACGTGCTGCAGGCCAACGTCGTGCTGCTGATCGGCGCCAATCCAGTGGTGAACCATCCGGTTGCGGCGACCTGGATCAAGAATGCAGTGAAGCGCGGCACGAAGCTGATCCTCGCCGACCCGCGCCGCTCCGAGCTCGCCCGCCACGCCACGCACTACCTGCAGTTCAAGCCCGACACCGACGTCGCGCTGCTCAATGCGATGATGCACGTGATCGTCAGCGAGGGGCTCACCGACCCGAAGTTCATCGCCGAGCGCACCGAAGGCTACGCCGCGCTGAAGAAGAACGTCGAGGGCTTCAGCCCCGAGGCGATGGCGCCGCTGTGCGGCATCCCCGCGGCGATGATCCGCGACGTGGCGCGGCTCTACGCCACGTCGAAGGGCTCGATGATCCTCTGGGGCATGGGCATCTCGCAGCACGTGCACGGCACCGACAACGCCCGCTGCCTGATCGCACTGTCGCTGATGACCGGCCAGATCGGCCGCCCCGGCACCGGCCTGCACCCGCTGCGCGGGCAGAACAACGTGCAGGGCGCCTCGGACTCGGGGCTGATCCCGATGATGTATCCGGATTACCAGCGCGTCGCCAACGACGCGGCGCGGCAGAAATTCGAGCGGCTGTGGGGTGCCACGCTCGACCCCAAACCGGGCCTGACCGTGGTCGAGATCATGGATGCGGTGCATGCGGGCACGATCCGCGGCATGTACATCGTGGGCGAGAACCCGGCGATGTCGGATCCGGACGTGCAGCACGCGCGCGCCGCGCTGGCCGACCTCGACTGCCTGGTCGTGCAGGACATCTTCCTCACCGAGACCGCGTACCTCGCCGATGTCGTCCTGCCGGCGACCGCGTTCCCGGAAAAGACGGGCACGTTCACCAATACCGACCGGCTCGTGCAGCTCGGCCGCAAGGCGCTGCAGCCGCCCGGCGACGCGCGGGGCGACCTGGAACTGATCCAGGAAATCGCGCGGCGCATGGGGCTCGACTGGAACTATGCCGGCCCGCGCGACGTGTTCAACGAAATGCGGAAGGCGATGCCGTCGATCGCCGGGATCACGTGGGAGCGCTTGGAAGTCGAATCGGCGGTCACCTATCCCTGCGAATACGAGGGCGCCCCAGGCGAGCGCGTCGTGTTCACCGAGGAATTTCCGACGGCGACGGGTCTCGCGCGGTTCGTTCCGGCCGACATCATCCCGGCTGCCGAGCAGCCGGACGCCGACTACCCGATGGTGCTGATCACCGGCCGGCAGCTCGAGCACTGGCATACCGGCAGCATGTCGCGGCGCACGACCGTACTCGACGCGATCGAGCCGGAGCCCGTGGCTTCCGTCAATCCGCTCGAACTCTCGGCACGGGGCCTCAAGCCAGGCGACGTCATCACCGTCGAATCCCGCCGCGGGCGCATCAGCCTCTTCGCGCGCGCCGACGAGGGCACGCCGCTCGGAGCGATCTTCGTTCCGTTCTGCTACTACGAAGCCGCGGCCAACATGCTGACCAACCCGGTGCTCGACCCCTTCGGCAAGATTCCCGAATTCAAGTACTGTGCCGTGCGGGTGACCGCCGGCGGCGACCTGATCGCGCATTCGAGCTTCGGCGGGGGGCAGGCCCTCGCGATGGGGTCCGCGATGGGGTCAGAGCTGTAATACGGCGTCTTGGGTGTCTTGGGGTCAGAGCTGGGGTGTTTGGGGTGTTTGGGGTCTGGTGTTTGGGGTCAGAGCTGTGGGCCTGGGGGGTCAGAGCTGTAATACGGCGCCGGTGTTTGGGGTCAGAGCTGTAATACGGCGCGGACGCTGGCGTCGCGCTTCAATCAATCGTTCGGCGCCGTATTACAGCTCTGACCCCAAACACCCGGCGCCGTATTACAGCTCTGACCCGAAACACCCGGCGCCGTATTACAGCTCTGACCCCCCAGGCCCAGACACCAGACCCCAAACACCCCAAACACCCCAGCTCTGACCCCAAGACACCCAAGACGCCGTATTGCAGCTCTGACCCCAACGCGGACCCACCACGACAGACCCCACCACATTACAAGGACACGGCATGCCCAGCGATATCGAGATTGCGCAGAAGGCGAAGATGCTTCGCATCACCGAGGTGGCGAAGAAGCTCGGCATCCCCGAGGAGCACCTCGAGCCCTACGGCCATTACAAGGCCAAGGTCGCGCTCGACTACATCGACACGCTGAAGGACCGGCCCAACGGCCGCCTCATCCTCGTCACGGCGATCAGCCCGACGCCCGCCGGCGAGGGCAAGACCACCACCACGGTAGGCCTCGGCGACGCCCTCAACCGCATCGGCAAGAAGGCGGTGATCTGCCTGCGCGAACCGTCGCTCGGACCGGTGTTCGGGATGAAGGGCGGCGCCGCCGGCGGTGGCTACGCGCAGGTGGTGCCGATGGAGGACATCAACCTGCACTTCACCGGCGACTTCAACGCGATCGGCCTCGCCAACAACCTGCTCGCCGCGCTGATCGACAACCACATCCACCACGGCAACGAGCTCGGCTTCGACGTGCGCCGGATCGCCTGGAAGCGCGTGATGGACATGAACGACCGCGCGTTGCGCGACATCGTCGTCTCGCTCGGCGGATCCGCCAACGGCTATCCGCGCGAGGACGGCTTCGACATCGTCGTCGCTTCGGAGATCATGGCGATCTTCTGCCTCGCGACGAGCATCAAGGACCTGAAGGAGCGGATCAGCAAGATCGTCGTCGGCTACACCCGCGACCAGAAGCCGATCCTCGCCCGCGACCTGAAGGCGCAGGGCGCGATGACCGCGCTGCTGAAGGACGCGCTGCACCCGAACCTCGTGCAGACGCTGGAGAACAGCCCGGCGTTCATCCACGGCGGGCCGTTCGCCAACATCGCGCACGGGTGCAACTCGGTCATCGCCACGCAGACCGCGCTGAAGCTCGCCGACTACGTGGTGACCGAGGCCGGCTTCGGCGCCGACCTCGGCGCGGAAAAGTTCATCGACATCAAGTGCCGCAAGAGCGGCCTGCGGCCCGATGCGGTGGTGATCGTGGCCACGATCCGCGCGCTCAAGTACCACGGCGGCACCGATTTGAAGGAGCTCAACAAGGAGAACCTGCCGGCGCTCGAGAAGGGCATCGCCAACCTCGAGCGGCACGTCAACAACGTGCGCAACCACTACGGGCTGCCGTGCGTGGTGTCGATCAACCACTTCACCTTCGACACCGACGCCGAGATCGACCTCCTGAAGCGCAAGATGGCGCACCAGAACGCCCCGGTGATCCTGGCGCGGCACTGGGCCGAAGGCGGCAAGGGCGCCGAGGACGTCGCGCACGCGGTGGTGAAGATGATCGACACGACACCGACCAACTTCAAGTTCGTCTACGAAGAGCAGGCGACGTTGTGGGACAAGATCACGGCGATCGCCACCAGGATCTACGGCGCGGCGGAAGTCACCGCCGACAGCAAGGTGCGCGGCCAGATCAAGCGCCTGCAGGACGAAGGTTACGGCCACTACCCGGTCTGCGTGGCCAAGACCCAGTACTCGTTCTCCACCGACCCGCAGCGACGCGGCGCACCCTCCGGACACTCGATCAACGTCCGCGAAGTGCGGCTCGCCGCCGGCGCCGAGTTCGTCGTGATGGTCTGCGGCGACATCATGACGATGCCCGGGCTGCCCAAGGTGCCGTCGGCGAACGCGATCGACGTCAACGACGACGGCAAGATCGTCGGCTTGTTCTAGCGCGGATCGCGCGTCAAGTCACGCGCGTTTCTTCCGCGCGAGCTTCACGATGAACGCCCACTCCTTCGGGTCCACCGGCGTGATCGACAGCCGGTTGCCGCGCTGGAGGATCCGCATCTGCGCCAGTTCGGGCTGCGCGCGCAACTCGGCGAGCGATACGAGCCGCGTCTTCTTCACGAACTTGACGTCGACGTTCACCCACCGCGGCGCGTCGGGCCTGGCCCTGGGATCGTAGTGCGGATTCTTCCGGTCGAATTGCGTCGCGTCGGGGTAGGCCGGCGCCGACACCGTGCACGTGCCGGCGATGCCGGGTTCGGGGCAGCTCGAATGATAGAAGAACACCTTGTCGCCGACGTTCATCTGGTCGCGCATGAAATTGCGCGCCTGATAGTTGCGCACGCCGAACCACGGCGTCGTCCGGCCGGGCGCGGCCGCCAGGTCGTCGATCGAGAACTCGCCCGGCTCGGATTTCATCAGCCAGCAACGCATGACTCAGCCATTGACGATGGGCAACAGGAACTTCAGTTAGGCGCAGGGACGGCGGGGATCGAGGGCCCGCCGATTGTCGCTCCCCGGCGCATCAATGCGCAAGACGGAGACGGGACCATCGCCACCGACGCCTCGGTGCTGCCGCGCACCGGGCGGCAACGGCCCGATGCCGTCGGGACCGGTCAACGAACGCAGTCCGCCACCGCAGGCCCCCGGATGCTCCGCGTGCATGCTGGCGACCCGATTCCCGACGCCCGATTTCTCATCGCATGAATACCCGCGTTGCTCCCGGTGCGGCGGCCTTCGGCCTGATGGTGCTGCTGTGCGCCACCTGGGCCATGCAGCAGGTGGCGGTCAAGGTCGCCAGCGCCGGCATCAGTCCCATCCTGCAGGTCGGTCTGCGTTCCGCGGCCGCCGCGCTGCTGGTGTACGCCTGGGCGCGCTGGCGCGGCATTGCCCTGTTCGCGCGCGACAGGTCGCTGCGGCCGGGCTTGCTGGCGGGGTTGCTGTTCGGCCTCGAGTTCGTGTTCATTTTCGTCGGCGTCGAACATACGACGGTGTCGCGCATGGTGGTGTTCCTCTATACGGCCCCGTGCTTCACGGTGCTCGGACTCCACCTGTTCGTGCCTGGCGAGCGCATGGGACGGCTGCAGGCTGTCGGCGTCCTGCTGGCCTTTGCCGGATTGGTGCTCGCCTTCATCGACAAGGCGGCGGGGGGCAGCCTGCTCGGTGACGGCTTCGGGGTGCTGGCGGCACTGTTCTGGGCGGCGACGACGGTGGTGATACGCGCCACCGCGTTGGCGCAGGTGACGGCAACCAAGGTGTTGCTGTACCAGCTGGCGGTGTCGGCCGCGGTCGCCATCCCGCTGTCGTGGCTGGCCGGCGAGCGTGGCATCGGCGTCCTGGCACCGCCGACCCTCTGGGCCATGGCCTTTCAAATCGTGATCGTCGCCTTCCTCAGCTACCTGGCGTGGTTCTGGCTCCTGACGCGCTATCTAGCGGGCCGGCTGCTGGTGTTTTCTTTCCTGACGCCCCTGTTCGGGGTCTGGTTCGGCATGCTGCTGCTGGGCGACGAGCCGAGCCTGCGCTTCTTCGCCGCCGCCGCGATGGTGGTGGGCGGCATCGTGCTGGTCAATCTCCCGGCGCGCGGCGTCGCCGCAGCGGGACGACAACGATGACCGACATCGCGGGCCCCGCAGCTCCACGCCTGATCCGCGGGATCGGCGTCCGGCAAGTGCGCATCGCCTGCGGGCTGATCCTCTTTTCCTACCTGCTGTCGCATTTCGCGAACCACGCCCTCGGCAATGTCTCCTACGCCGCGATGGAGGAGGGCCTCGACTACCACATGACGTTCTGGCGGCATCCGTTCGTGACGGCCGTGTTCTACTCGGCAGCGATCACCCACTGGTCGCTCGGTCTGTGGGCGCTCTTTGAGCGCCGGCAGTTCCGGTACAAGGCGCCCGAGATCACCCAGCTCGTGCTCGGGCTCTCGATTCCTTTCCTGCTCATCACCCACTTCGCGGGCGCACGGCTGCAGTCACCGCTGTTCGGACGCGACCTGTATTACGCGCAGGCGCTGACTGCGTACTGGGTGAGCCGCCCGTACATGGAATGGGTGCAATTTGCGCTGCTGATCGTCGCGTGGGTGCACGGCTGCATCGGTCTCTACTTCTGGCTGCGCCTCAAGCGCTTTTTCGCCCGCGCCGCCCCCTGGCTGCTGGCGGCCGCCGTCCTGGTTCCGACGCTCGCGCTGCTCGGACTCGCGCAGGGCGGGCGCGAGGTGACCCGGCTCGGCCGGCAGCCGGAATGGCGCGCGACGAACCTGGCCCCGGCCCGCCTCGCCACGCCGCCGCAGCGCGCCATCGTCGACGCGATCGTCTTCTGGTTCCCGATCGGCTACGCGACGGTGCTGGGCCTCATCCTCGCGGCGCGCGGCGCGCGTGCGCTGCGCGAGCGCCGCGGCGGCATGATCACCCTGTCCTATCCGAACGGCGTCACCGTTCGCGTCCCCAAGGGCCTGAGCGTGCTCGAAGCGAGCCTGCGCCACAACGTGCCGCACGCGAGCGTGTGCGGCGGCAAGGCGCGCTGCTCCACCTGCCGCATACGCATCGTCGGCGACCTCGCGGGATTGCCGGCGCCGTCGGGCCGTGAGCAGCACGTGCTGGACCGCGTCGGCGCCGGCGTCGACCCGGCCGTGCGCCTTGCCTGCCAGCTGCGCCCGCACCGGGACATTGCCTTCTTCCCCATCTTTCCGCCGCAGGCGAGCGCGGCGCTCGTGCGCCGCTCGGCCGGCATCCGCGTGGGCGAGGAGCGCTACATCGTCAGCATGTTCGTCGACATGCGCCGCTCGACCGCGCTGGCCGAGAAGCGGCTGCCGTTCGACACGATGTTCATCATCAATCGCTTCGTCGCCGCCGTATCCAGCGCGATAGAGGACGCCGGCGGCCGGCCGAACCAGTTCGTCGGCGACGGCCTGCTGGCGCTGTTCGGCCTCGACCAGGATCCCGCCGTGGCGTGCCGCGAGGCGATCGATGCCCTCGCCAGGATCGCCGCCAACGTCGACCAGCTGAACCGCGATCTGTCCCACGACCTGCGCGAGCCGATCCGCTACGGCATCGGCCTGAACGGCGGCGAAGTGATCATCGGCGACATCGGCTATCGCGACCACATCGTGTTCACGGCGCTGGGCGACCCGGTCAACGTCGCGGCGCGGCTGCAGGACATGACGAAGAGCCTCGGCTGCGACGTGGTCATCGCCGAGGACGTCTGCCGCAGGGCCGGGCTCGCCCCGGACCCCGGCTCGACGCGGGAAGTGCCGATCCGCGGCCGGGACGCGGCGCTGGCGATTCGTCTGGCGGAACGGACGCAGCCGCTGCGTGCCGGCGCCGGCGCGTAGTCCCCGCGCGCCGGGCAGGCACGCCATGCCGCCGGCCGCGCGGCGCCCGCGTGCAACTCACGGGCGGCACGCAGCAACGCGCTTCAGCGCACCGGGCAGATCAGATCGTCAGCCGCCGAAGCGTCTCGGGATCCCGGATCACCGCCTTCTGCCGGCCGGGCGGCGCGCCGTACAAGCCCGCCGGCGGGTTCGTCTCGAACCGCGAGAGCACGGCGGCGTCGCCGCAGCGCTGCTGGTCGAAGGTGACGGAGACCTGGTCGCCGGCCACATTCCCGAGGCTGAAGCACGGTTGCCCCAGCTGCGCGTTGAGCGGTTTCAGGACGCCGTTGGCGACGAGATCGCCTTCGCTGCCGCTGCCCCCGAGCTGCAGTTCGTAGACGCGCGGCTCCTGTTGCGACTTCGGCGTCGCGGTGATCACGGCGGGCAGGCCCACGAGCTGTCGGCCGAGCTCGTCTGCGGCGCCGCCCGGCATGCCCGCGATCGTGAGCGTGACCTTGCGGCCGGTGACGTTGAGATGCTGCAGAAAGAAGTCGCGCGAGAATTCGTCCGCGATTTTCGTGCCGATCGCGTTCAGCGCCTCGGCTTCGCTGGCCCAGCTGCCGACGCCCTTCGGCAGCGTGGTGTTGAAGTAGATCTCCTCGCCGCTCTCGCGATCGACGCACTTCACGGTCCACGAAGCGAGCGCGTACTTGTTGATGACGACGCCCGACGCCTCGAGGCGCAGCGACAGCTTCTTGACCTGCGCCTCACCCTGCACGGCGAAGTCCGCGCGCTGCCCCGCCGCGCCGGCGCCGTCGTCCGCCCACGTGCGAAAGCCGAACGACTTGATGCGCTCCTTGAGCAGGTTCTCGGCCACCGGCGACGGCCGCGGGGGCGCGTTGGCGTCATCGGCGTCGCGCACCGCGATCGCCACCGAGATCTTCGGGTCGCCTCCGGCCCGGATGAACTGGATGCGCTCGTCGCGCGACATCTGGTTGAGCGCCTTCTGCAACGCCTTGACGTTGACGACGGCCTCGGTGGTCATCGACACCAGGCCATCCTTGCCGGCGCGCGGCTCGCTTTCGCGGACGGTGGTGGTGATGAAGCTCCCGCTCTGCGACAGGAGCTTGCCGCGCAGAACATCGTAGTTCTTCGACAGCGAACCCGAGTCGAGCATGAGCCCCAGCGCCTTTTCGACCAGCTGCGCCTTGGAATCGGCGCGCAGCTCGGTCTGCAGTAGCGCCTTATCGGTGCCATAGCGGGGGTCCTTCGCGTCGACCAGACCGACGGCGGCGATCGTCAGCAGGCCGGCCGCGGTCTTCGACGGCACCGCTGTCGGCGGTGGCGCAGGCGGCGCGCCGGGCGCGGTCGCCGTGGGGGTCGCCGCCGCCGGGACCACCGATGACGACGGCGCCTGCGCGACCTTCGGCGCATCGCCGGCGGGGCGCTGCATGGCCAGCCACACGCCCACGGCGACAGCGACGACAGCCAGGCCGCCGCCGATCGCCATGGCGGTGGCCGGCGCCTTTCTCGCGGGCGGCGGTGCAGCGGGCGCCTCTGCGGCGGCCGGAGCGGGCGCCGGCGTCGCGGGTACCGCGACCTTGGTCGCGTCGCGACGCGCGTCACGCGCCGCGGTGGCGGGAGCGACCAGCGTTGCTTCGGCCGGCGCCACCAGCGTCGCTTCACCCGCAGCACTTTCGGCCGTCATGGCGGTGCGGAGCGCGGCCGCGAACTCGTCGGCGCTCTGGAAGCGATCCTCGGGGCGCTTGGCCAGCGCCTTGCGCACCAGCGCGTCCATCGCGCCCGGCACCTGCACGTTGAACCGCGACGGCGGCAGCGGGTCCTCCTCCAGCACCTTGTGCATGGTGGCCGTGGACGAGCCGCTGAAGGGCCGCTCCCCGGTCAGGAACTGGTACAGGATGACGCCGGCGGAGAAGAGATCCGAGCGGCCGTCGATCGGCAGCCCGAGGATCTGCTCCGGCGACATGTAGGCCGGCGTGCCCAGCACCGCGCCGGCCTGCGTCATGTTCGACGTCTCGATGTGCGCGATGCCGAAATCGGCGACCTTGACGGTGCCGTCCTCGATCACGACGACATTGGCGGGCTTGATGTCGCGGTGGACGACGCCAAGGCGGTGCGCGTAGCCGAGCGCGGCCAGGATCTGCGTCATGATCCGGACGATGTCCGCGGTCGCGAACCGCTCGTTGGTGAGGAAGTAGTCCTTGAGCTCGCGTCCCTTGAGGAACTCCATCGCGATGTACCAGACACCGGCTTCCTCGCCGAAATCGTAGATCGCGACGATGTTGGGATGGGCGAGCCGCCCGGCCGCCTGCGCCTCGTGGCGGAAGCGCGCGATCACGCTTTGCCCCTGGTCACTCTCGAGCTGGTCGGTGCGGATGGTCTTCAGCGCGACGGACCGCTTGATCAGCGGATCGAAGGCTTCGTACACCACGCCCATCGCGCCCCGGCCGAGCTCGCGCCGGATCTCGTACTTGCCGAGCCTTTCCAACTCTGCCATGCGTCGCTCCCGCAGTTGCCCGCCGTCGTTTCGTCCCGGATCGTTCGTGCGCGCCGCGGGCCTACTTTGGCGCCGGCTTCTTCGGCGCGGCGAGCCCCGCATTGCGGCAATAGTCCGCGTAGAGCGTGGCCACGACCTCGTCCGCCTGCTCGTTCACGAGTGTGAGCGCCATGCGCCCGACGTCGGCGCCCGCGTAGGAACTGGCGTGCGCCTGCACGTCGGAGATCGTCCGGCCGTTGCTGCCCGCCAGCGTGAAGCCCATCTGCACCGAGATCTGGTTGACGGCTATCACCTGATTGCGGGAAGCCTCCGCCGAGATCAGTCCGCGCAGCACGAAGCTGGCACCCAGCCGTTTGGCGGCGGCGAGTGCCGCATCGGGGTCGTTGCGGAAGTACGCGTCGATTTCGGCCTGCGCGATCTGCTTGCGGATTTCTTCCGGCGTATACGTCGCGAGCCCCAGCGAGCGCAGCCGCGCATTGATCGCCTGGAAATGCGGCCCGTAGTTCTGCTGCTGCGCGGTGACGAAGCCATTGGATTGCACTTCGCCGATGATCACCATGATCTTCTTGCCCTTGAGGTCGGCCCGGCACGGCGTCGACAGCGATTCCGCGATGCGGCCCTGCCGCGCCTCCTGCTCCGCCTTCTCCTCGGCATCCGGCTGCGAGAACTTGAAGCCCTGCGCGCACGCCGGTTCCGCGACCGCCAGGGCCGACAGCAGGAGCAGCGCGAAGAGGAGTTCCGGTCGCATGGCCGCCTCGATGATCAGAAGATGAAAGTTGCGTTTGACATCGTGGTGGAGGTTATTCCAACGGGGAATGGAAATCCAGTCGGGAATTCCCGGCCCCGACGCCTTATACTTCAGCCCATGAGTCTCCTTCCTTCCGCGCATGGCTGACGACGCCCGCAATCTCGCGGTCCTGTTCGCCGACGTCGCCGGCAGCACGCGGCTCTACGAGACGCTGGGGGACGCCGAGGCGCTCTCGACGATCGGCCGGTGCATTGCGCTGGTCCGGTCCGTGTGCGAGGGTCACGGCGGCCGCCTGATCAAGACCATCGGCGACGAGGCGATGGTCATGTTTCCCGAAGCCGACCAGGCGGCCGAGGCGGCGGCTGAAATGCAGGCGCGCATCTCCGGGCAACCGCTGTCCGATCGCGTCCGGATCGCGATCCGTGTCGGCTTCAATTTCGGCCCGGCGATCGAAGTCGAGAACGACGTGTTCGGCGACTCGGTCAACGTCGCGGCGCGGATGGTGGGGTTGGCCAAGGCCGAACAGGTGATCCTGTCGGCGCAGACGGTCGCCGCGCTCACGCCGTCCTTGCGCTCCCGCGTCCGGCAGATCGATTCGCTGACGGTCAAGGGCAAGCACGACGACATCGCGATCTACGAGCTGCTGTGGCAGGATTCCGAGGCCGAGCTGACCGCGATGACGATGCGGCCGCGGGTGGTGCCCGCCCACATCCGGCTGCGCCACGGCACGCGCGAGATCGAACTCGACGAGGCGCGCCCGTCGTGCACGCTCGGCCGCGACCAGCAGAACGACGTGGCCATCGCCGACAAGATGGCCTCGCGGATGCACGCACGCATCGAGCGCCGCCGCGACAAGTTCGTCCTCGTCGACCAGAGCACGAACGGCACCTACGTCACGATCGAAGGCGAGCCCGAGGTCCAGCTGCGGCGCGAGGAGCTGATGCTGCGCGGGCGCGGGCAGATCAGTTTCGGGCACGCCCGCGAGGACCATGCCGGCGAGGTGCTGGAGTTCTGGGTCAGCGGCCAACCGCCGCCGGGACCGGCCGGTACAACCGCGCGGTAGGCGCCGGCGTGCAGCCGCCTGCTCACGGCGCGCCGCAGCTCACGCGCGGCAGTGCTGCTTGAATGCCTCCCGGATGATCCGTATGCCGTGCGCATGCGCATAGCCGGCTTCGACCAACTCGCGCGCGTCAGCGGCGAGACGAGCCGCCCGCGCGGCATCGGACAGCAGGTGCGCGCAGGCTTGCGCGAAAGCGGCGGGTGAATCGGCCAGCAGCAGGTGAACGCCGTGCCGCGCGTCCACGCCTTCCGCGCCGACCGTAGTAGCGACCACCGGCACGCCATGCGCGAACGCTTCGAGCAGCTTGATCCGGGTTCCGCCGCCGGCCGCCAGCGGAATCACGGCCAGATCGGCCCAGGCGTAATGCGGGTCCATCGCCGGCGGATCCCGCACCAGCTCGATGCCGGGCAGCGACGCAAGCGCCACGATTTCCGGCACCGGCGCGCTGCCCGCGACGCGCAATGACACGGCGCCGCCGAGCGTGGCGCGCAGGCGCGGCAACACGTCCCGCACAAGACCGGCACTCCCCTCGACATTGGGCAGATACGACAGATTGCCGACGAAGAGGATGCGCATTCCCGGCCGGCGCGGCCGCGGCATTCGGGGCGGCAGGGCGATCGTGTTCGGCACGGTCGCGGTGCGGCACCCGGGATGCGCGCCCGCGATCTTCCGCGCATGTTCATCGGTGCAGGTCAGCACCAGCCGGAAGCGCGGCAGCCAGCGCGCCTCGTGCCGCTCGTACTTCGATGCTTCCGCCGCCGCGACGCGGGCGTCGTGAACGGCGCCGCAGCGGCCGGCGAGCGCGGCGAAGCGCGCTTGCGTCGCCGCTTCGTCGTCGTCGAGATCGAGACTCGCGTACGGCGTCGGGGCATCGGGATCGCGCGGCAGGAAAGGCGCCGCGTACGGCGCGAGGTAGCTCCGCATCACGTGAACGGCGTCGAAGCGCTCACCGGCAAGCGCTGCGGCCATCTCGACGAGCAGCGGCGTGGTCGCAAAGCGGCACAATGCGGGGCGCGGGTAGGCGGCGATCGCGGCGGCGCGCGCGTCCGGCTCGCGCAGGCGGCTGCACAGATCCCACAGCGGATCGAGCGCCCGCTCGAGCGACGCCGTGACGACACGCCGGGCGCGCTCCGTGACAAAACGCGGAAGCGGTCCGGAAGGGCCACCCGCCACCGGAACCACGAGCAGCGTGACGGCAAAATCGCGGGCGAGGGCGTCGAGAAACACGCCGGCCCGCATGGCGAGGCCGTTGCCGGTCGCGGCGGGGAGGATCGGTGCCACGAACAGCAGCGGCGGCGGGCGGCCCATCGCCACCCTGCGTCAGGCATTGGGGCGCGAGCGAGCGCGCGCCTCGGCCAGCATCCGCTTGGTGCGGATCTCCAGGTCGCCCGGCGCGAGCGCCCCGGCCCGCGCGTAGTGCGCCGCGCTCTCGGCGAACCGGCCGAGCCGGAATTCGCACAGGCCGAGCGCCGCGTGCGCCTGCGCGCCGAAGATCGAGGCGTCGAACGCCAGCTGGCCGCCGGCGAGGTCGTTCGCGTCGATCGCCGCGAACCGCGCGAACAAGGGCATCGCGCCGGTGAAATCTCCTGCCTCCATCAGGCTGCGGGCGCAGGCCGAACACGAAATCGAAAAGGTCGGGAATCTCAGCCATCGAGCGCGGCGTGGCCGTAGCTGGAGCGGCGGTGGCAGGAGCAAACCTTGAGGCCGTGGGTCATGGGTGCGCGCGGGTATCGCCTGCCTCAGCGGTCGCGCTGCACGGCGATGAGGCGACCGGGCGCAGGCCAAACGCCGCGTTCGACGGCACGCCGGCCGTCGAACGCGAGCCAGCTCTGCGCGCCGTAGTGCGGCAGCGGGCCCATCAACGCGCGCAACGCATCGGCGTCCCTGGCCGAGACCACGGCCACCGGCCGGCCGTCGGCGCGCTCGATGGTCCACACCTGCGCGCTGCCGCGCCCCGCGAGGCCCGCGGGGCGCGGCGGCAGGCCGGCGTGCGCCAGCACCGCATCCACTTCCGCATGCAGGCCGGCCAGCAAGGCGGGATCGGCGCCCCGATTCAATGCGTCGCGCGACAGCACCTGCGGCGGGATCTCGCAGAACCGTTTCGCCAGCGCCGCGGCGGCCGCTTGCACCTCATCGGCATCCGAGGCGTGCACCAGCCGCGGCAGCGAGGCGATGATCCACTGGCGCAGGATGGGCGGCAACTGCTCCGGGTCCAGCACCCGCCACACCCTCAGGGCGGGATCGAGGCGAACACCGTCGGGCCATGCGTCCACGTCCAGCACGACCACGTCGCGCTGGCGGCCGACGTCGATCGTGCGCGTTTCGGAGCGGCCCGGAAACACGATTTCCAGCGGCAGGCGCAGCGCGTAGGCGGGCGCCACCTGCGCCACGGCCAGCCGCAGGCGGATCTTGCCGGCCTCCGGTCCGGCGGTGGCGCTGGCGATGCTGACCGCGGGGCCGCCGGCGCGTTCGAGCCATTGCCGGAAGAAGGGCGCGAGCGAGCGCCCCGCGGCCTTGGCGAACGCGGCCTGCAGATCGCCCCAGGACGCGGTCCGGAAGCGGTGCTGCACCCAGAACGCGCGGATGCCGCGCCGGAAAGCGTCGTCGCCGATGGCATCGCGCAGCATGACGAACAGCATCGCCGACTTGCCGTAGCCGACGGCGGCGGCAGCGCCGTGCGTGCGCGAGCGAAACGATGCCAGCGACTGGTGGCTGCCGGCCGGCACGGCCGCAAAATCGCGCAGCCACGCGAGCCGCATGTCCTGCGCAGCCGCGCCCGACTCGCGCTCCTTGTAGGCGTAGTCCGCCATGAAGGTCGTCAGCCCTTCGGACCAGTTGCCGCTGGCGTAATCGACATGGACGCCGTTGCCCCACCAGTTGTGGAGCACCTCGTGGCCGAGCGACGTGGCGCGGATGAAGGGCAGCTTCAGGACTTCGCCGCCCATGTAGGTCAGCGTGGGCATGCCGAAGCCCGTGGGCAGCGGGCTCGCCACCACCGAGAACTCGGTGAACGGATAGGGGCCGATGGCCTCGCTGTAGAGCTCGATGTAGCGGCGCGAGTCGTCGAGATAGCCGTCGGCCAGTCCGGCAATCGCATCCAGCTCGTGCGGGAAATAGGTGCGCAGCCGCAGCGGCTCGCCGTCCGTGCGCGGCACGATCCTTTCGCGGACCACCCACGGCCCGGCCATCAGGTCGATACCGGTGGCGGGCTGCGCGAACTCGAAACTGGCCCGGTAGCGCCCCGAGTCGCCGGGCGGCACGGCCTCGGAGCGCAGGCGGCCGGGGACCACGGCGCGCTGGTCGCCCGGCACCGACACGGTGGCCCGATAGGCAAACAACGGCGCCGGCTGCGGATACCAGGCCCCGGATGCGGGCAGGAAGCTGCCCTCGGCCGACGCCATCGGCGGGAGGCTCTGCAGCACGCCGCGCGCGTCGAGACTCCGGTCCAGCACCGGCAGCGTTCCGTCATATTCCAGACGCACGCTGCCCGCGCCGTCCGGCACCTGCACGCGCCAGCCCAGCACCGGCCCTGCGCGTCCCGTTTGCACGACGCGCAGCACCCTGCCGTCGGTGGAGGCGGCGCTCACGCGCAGGGATTCGTGCAGCTCGAAACGAAAATCGCGCGCCGCGGGCGTGACCACGGCCACCGCATGAAGGCGCCGCGTGCCGGGGTCGAGATCGACCTCCAGATCGAGGAACGGGGAAGCCGCACGCACCGGTAACGATGCGACGGCCGCCATCGCGGCCATGACGGCCAGCAGCGCCTGCCGGCCGCGCCTGACCCTCATGGCTTCGGCGGAAACTTGACCACGAGCTCCAGCGAGTCTTCGCCGCGTTTCACCCGCAGCGGCAACCAGGTGCCCGCGGGTTGCAGCCGGACCGCCGCAATCACGCGCAGCGTCTTGCTGACCGGCACCCCCGCGACCTCGACGATCTGGTCGCCGGCTTTGAGCCCTGTTGTTTGCGCGAGGCTGCCGGCCGTGACGTCGACGATGCGCACGACGCCCGCCGTCTCTTCGAGCCGCACGCCGAGCCGCGGCGGGTCGGGCACCGGCTGTGCGGTCTCCGGCACGGCGAAGACGGCATCGGCCATGCCGGGGCGCAGCTCCTTGCAGTCGAGGCCGGCGGGAACCGGCAGGAGGCTCCCGACGCTCGTCACGCCCAGGTCGCGCAGCTGATGCGGCACGCCGTGGCCCTCGCGGATGTGGCCGCTGCCCATGATGCCCACCGCCAGGGGCTTCCTGCCCTCCGGCGCAGCCGTCACGCGGCGCGCCAGCGCCTCGGCCATGGCCCGGTCCCACGCGGTCTGCGATTCGACAAAGCGGCCGAAGGCGGCGTCGGTCGGTTGCGCCTTCGCGCCGTCCTTGCCGCGGCTGCTCGAGTGTTCGCCGTAGACCTCGAACAGGAAATCGCGGTACGCCGGCGCCGCCGGCGCCGCCTGGCCCACACCCTCGCGGTCGGCTGGCGGGACCGCCTCCCAGCCGTTCTGCGCGATGGCGCGGGTAAGCTTCTGGTCGATGTTCAGCGCCACCATCGGGATGCGATTGCCGCGGGCGAACTGGAACAGCGGCAGGTAGAGCTCGGCCGGCAGCTTCCACACCGAGTCCCACTGCGATTGCTCCAGCAGCTGCCTGACGGTGAGCTTGCCCGCCACCCAGTCGTCCAGCACGGGCTGCGCGCGGCGCGGGAACATCTCGAAGCCGATGACCATGTCGGGCCGCTGCACGTGCAACGCAGCCAGCACCTGCAGCTGCCAGCGGTGGTCGTCGTCGCTGTCGTGTTGCTCGCCGAGCAGCACGACGTCCCGCTTCGCCATTTCCGTCAGCACGGCGGCGGCGCTGGCGGCGCGCGGCGGCGCGCGGCCGAGCAGCGCCCACGAGGCGGGACTGAGACAGGCTTGCCCGGCAGTCGCCGCCTCCACCTGTTCCACCTGAAGAAAGGCGTAAGAGCAGAGGCCGATCGCGCCGCCCGCAAGCGCCGCCGTGTAGATCCGAAGACGGAGGGTCATTCCAACCTGCCAGGCACCAAACGATCACGTTATCACGGGTGGACGCGACCGGGGAGGCACGGCGGCCGGGCGTTGCGGCGGGTGCAGCAGCGGTGCTACGCGTCGACGACGAAATCGTCGGGTGGCAACCCCGCCTGATGCCGCTCGTGCATCCGGCGGTACACCGCTTCGAAGTGGCGCGTCGACAGGGCGGTGTCGAACAGCGGCTGGGTTGTCCGGTTGACGGCCAGCTTCCGGCGCAAGGCCGCGAGCCGTTCGGGTTGCGTCGCGAGCAGGAGCGCCAGCGCTTCGTATTCCCCGGGGGTGCGCGTGACGAGCTCGGGCAACCCGACGGCATTCAGGAGACTCGCAGCGACCCGGCTGGCGAACATCTCGCCGCGACAGGTCAGCACCGGCAATCCGGCCCACAACGCGTCGCTGGCGGTCGTGTGGGCGTTGTGATGGAAGGTGTCGAGAAACAGGTCCGCGCGACGATGCCGCGCCAGATGATCGGCGAGCGGCAGGCGCGCCGCGAACAGCAGCCGCTCGGGCGCCACGCCGCGCCGCTGCGCCTCGCCGCGCAGGTTCCGCTCGGCTGCGGGCGGCGCGCCCATCAGCCAGAGCACGCTGTCGCCGACGGTGCGCAGGAGCCGCATCCAGACGTCGAACACGTCGGGCGTGATCTTGCCGGCCCGGTTGAAGCAGCAGAAGACAAACGCGTCGTCCGGCAGGCCGAGCTCGGCGCGCGACATCGTCGTGTCGGAAATCCGTTTGGTCGCATCGTTCACCAGGTACGAATGCGGCACGCAGGCGATCTTCTCGTCGAAGTACCGGCGGTGCCCGGGCGGAACGACGGTCGCATCGGCGATGAGGTAGTCGATGTGAGCGGCGCCCATCGTCCCCGGAAAGCCGAGGTAGCCGACCTGCACGGGCGCCGCGCGCAGGGCGAAGACCCGGGGCCGCGCGTAGGCCGTATACCCCATCAAGTCGATCGCGATGTCGATTTCCAGCGCGCGGATCGAGGCGGCGATCTCCTCGTCGCTCATCGCGCGCACGTCGAGGAAGCGGTCGAAGGCCCGCTGCAGCCGTGCATGCCAGACGTCCTCGACGGGCGGCCCGATGTAGATCCCGATGACCTCGAAGATCGTGCGGTCATGGCTTTCGATGAGCCCGGCGATCAGTTGTGCCACGGGATGGTCGCGAAAATCCGCCGACACATAGCCGATCCGGATCCTCGCGTGAGCGTAGCGCTCGCCGCGCCACGTCGGGGACGGATTCGTCGGGCAGGTGTCCGCGACGAAGATGCGGGTGCAGCGCTGCAGTTGCGCCAGCGTCGCGGGAAGCTCCATCAGCCGGAAAGGACCGATCGCCCGCTCGCCCCTGTCGATGGCGGCAAAAATGGCGGCGCACGCAGCCTCGAAACCGGTCCAGTCGCAGCACTGCTTCCGGCAGAAAAGCGCGTCGCCCAGGAGGTAGGGGATTTCGGGCTCGAGCGCCACCGCGCGACCAAGGCTCGCCGCGGCTTCTTCGTAGCGCTTGAGCAATTGCAGGACGGCGCCGCGTTCGGCATGGACCTTGGCGAAGCCGGGGTCGAGGGCGAGCACCCGCTCCCAGCTCGCGAGGGCTTCTTGGTACCGCTCGAGCTTGCGCAGGGCGCTGCCGCGGATCGCGTGGGCCGTCGCGAGCCGGGGATTGAGAGCGGTCGCCTTGTCGGCGTTGGCCAGCGCCTCCGCGAAGCGCTTCTGCGCGACGAGCGTGTTCGCGAGGTTGCTGAAGGCTTCGGCGAAATCGCCCTGCAGCAGCGTGGCCTGGGTGAAATCCCTCACCGCATCGTCGAGCCGGTCGCGCTCGTGCAGGACGAGTCCCCGGTTGTTGCAGGCGACGGCGTTGGCGGGGTCCTGTGCGAGTGCCTGGTCGAAGCAGGCGAGCGCTTCATCGAAACGGTTCTGCGCCTTGCAGACGAGGCCGAGATTGTTGCAGGCCATCGGCTCGCGATCGTTGTGCGCCAGCGCCGCCCGGATGTGGCGCTCGGCCGCCTCGAAATCGCCGCGCTGATGGCGGCAGACGCCGAGGTAGTGCAGAACGTCCGCTCGCGCGGGCTGGGTCTCCAGGATCGCGCGGTAGATGCGCTCGGCCGCCTCGATGTCGCCCGCCTGGTGCAGACCGAGCGCGGCGGCAAAGGCATCGCCGGCGGCCGCCGGCGCCGCCTCGATGGGCGCGGCGGGCGCGGTCGCCGCGCCGCAGCAGTGCTTGTACCGACGCCCGCTGCCGCAGGGACAGAGGGCGGTGCGGGAGATCGGCTCGCTCACCTCGGCGCCCGGTGTCACGGGCTGCGTCCGGAGCCCACGGTGGCGGCGTCGACGGGCACAGCGATGCCTTTCAACGCGGCCGGTTCCCGCCTCAATCGGCGCGGAACCCGAGGCCCAGCGCCGCAAGCTCGTCGATCTCACCGCCGGTGTATCCCCAATCGACGAGCGCATCGCGGCCACCCGCGCCGCGTTCCGGGGGCGCGCCGCGCACCGAGCCCGGCGTGCGCGAAAAGCGCGGCGCCGGTGCCGGTTGCGTCACGTTGCCGACGGTGACATGTGCGCCTCTCGCGACGGCATGCGGATGCTGCGCGGCCTCCGCGAACGTGAGCACCGGCGCGAAGCATGCGTCGGATCCTGCGAAGACCTGACACCATTCGTCGCGCGTCCGCGTGCGAAAGACGGCGGCAAAGCGCTCGCGCAACCGCGGCCAGCCCGCCCGATCGTGCTGCGCAGGAAGGGCTTCGCCGGCAAGCCCGAGGCGCGCGAGCAATTCCGCGTAGAACTTGGTTTCGATCGATCCTATCGCGACGTGGCGTCCGTCACTCGTCGCGTAGGCGTCGTACCACGGGGCGCCGGAGTCGAGGATGTTCTCGCCGCGCGCGTCGGTCCACAGGCGCGCCGCCTGCATGCCCCAGAACATCGTCGTCAGCAGCGACGCGCCTTCCACCATCGCCGCATCGACCACCTGTCCTTTGCCCGAGCGTTGCGCCTCGACCAGCGCGCACGCGATGCCGAAGGCAAGCAGCATGCCGCCGCCACCGAAGTCGCCGACGAGATTCAACGGCGGCAGCGGCGGACCGCCCGCGCGGCCGATCGCGTGCAACGCGCCCGACAGCGCGATGTAGTTGATGTCGTGGCCGGCGCGAGCCGAGAGCGGACCGTCCTGGCCCCAGCCCGTCATTCGGCCGACCACGAGCCGCGGATTGCGCGCGAGGAGGACGTCGGGCCCGAGCCCCGCGCGCTCCATCACGCCGGGACGGAAGCCTTCGATCAGCGCATCGGCTTTCGCGACGAGCGCGAGTGCCGCCGCGACGCCGGCGGGCGTCTTGATGTCCACGGTGACCGAGCGCCGGCCGCGCAGCATCGGGTCGAATCCGCGCTCGGAGCGCAGGCCGAGCCCTGATTCGCCGGTGCGATCGACGAGCAGCACGTCGGCACCCATGTCGGCGAGCATCATGCCGCAGAACGGACCCGGCCCGATGGCTTCGAACTCCAGCACGCGCACACCGGCAAGAGGTCCCATGAGGTTCGTGTTCCCTGCGGTTCGAAAGAGGGGTTGGTGCGATGTCAACGGACGGGACGACCGCGGCGGCGCCGGCATGCACCGGCCATCCGCGCGGTCATTCCGAAAGGGGGGGTGTCCCCCGCAATGCCGTGTCGTCCGTCATCTTGAACCTGGGTTCAAGAGGGTCGCCTGCCGGGGCCTTCAGGCGCTTCCGCTTGGGAGCGCACACCAGCCCGCTAAAGGCGCGGCAACCTCGCTTAGTAGCATTGGCTCAAAGAGTATTTGGACGACTCGAACACCGCAGGGAACATGGAACGATGACCTCGGCGCACCCCCGGGATCAGGGGCGCTCAGGGCTGCTTCTCGCATTCCGCCAGCGCCTGATCGATGGCGGCATGCATCGCTGTGATTCTACGCCGCGCGGAGGTATCGTCAATTGCCGGCGCCGTCGTTTCGCTCTTCGGCGCCCGCGCGTCGCTCTTCGCGCGCAGCAGGTCGTGCGTGATGTTGAGCGCAGCCATCACCGCGATGCGCTCGGAGCCGGCGATCTTGCCGGCGTCGCGGATCTCGCGCATGCGCCGGTCGAGGAAGCCGACCGCGTCCATCAGTTGCGCCCGCTCGGTTTCCCTGCACGTCACCTTGTAGTCGCGGCCGAGCAGCGACACGTCCAGCGTGACCGGCGCGTCGCCTGCCGGTGCCGCACGCGTGGTCATGCCGCCGTTTCGTGCAGGCGCGCGAGCAACGTGTCGAGCCGCTGCGCCGCCACGGCCACACGCTCGCTCAGCGTCCGGTTCCGGTCATGGGCGGCCGCGAGATCGCGCCGCAGCGTCTCGTTCGCGGTCCGCAGTTCGCTCGCGTGCGCGACGAGCGTCGCGAGCTTGCCCTCGAGCAGGGCAAGATCGCGCTCGATGCCGGAATCCGCGACGGCGGTGGTTGAAGTGTTCATCGGGACACTATAGGTGGAGCGCGCGCGCGGCGTCAACCGGACGGCGGCAGGTCGGTGGCGAGCGGCTCGTAGGCTACACGCACAATGTCGAGCTGCAGGGCGCCACCGGGCGCGCGCAGCGTCACCGCGTCGCCCTCGCGCGCCTTCAGCAGCGCCTTGGCCATCGGCGACACCCAGCTGATGAAACCGCGTGCGGTGTCGATCTCGTCGACGCCCACGATGTGCACCGTGCGTTGCGCGCCGCCCTCGTCGCGGACCGTCACGGTCGCGCCGAAAAACACCTGGTCGGCATTGTCGTCGTCGCGGCGCGCGAGCGGATCGACGACTTCGGCGGCGTCGAGACGAACCATCAGGAAGCGGATGCGGCGATCGATCTCGCGCAAGCGCTTCTTGCCGTAGATGTAATCGCCGTTCTCCGAGCGGTCGCCGTTCGACGCGGCCCACGACACGGTCGCCACCAGCGCGGGGCGTTCCGTCTTGACCAGCCGCAGGAGCTCGGCGTTGAGCCGCGCGAAGCCGCCCGGGGTCATGTAGTTGCGCGCGCCGGCGGGCAGCGGCGCGGCCGACAACAGCTCGTCGTCGGCCGCGTCGGCTTCGTCCGATTCGCGCGTGAACGCCTTGCTCATGGCCTTGGCCGCTGCAACCCGTTCGGGACGTTGGGGAGGCGGATTATAGGCGCCCGCGCGCCGCCCGCGCCAGCGGCCGCGCCGCCCCGTCGCGCCTCCTGCTATAATCCGCGCCCTTTCAACGACTTGCCGACTCCCGCCGCACGCGCCGCCGCACGCCCCCCGCCGTGACCAAGAAGCTCTATATCCGTACGTTCGGCTGTCAGATGAACGAGTACGACTCGGACAAGATGGCCGATGTGCTCGCCGCCGCCGACGGCCTCACGCTGACCGACCGGCCGGAAGACGCGGACGTGATCCTTTTCAACACCTGCTCGGTGCGCGAGAAGGCGCAGGAACGCGTGTTCCACGATCTCGGCCGGGTGCGCGAACTGAAGGCGGCGCGGCCCGACCTCATCCTGGGCGTGGGCGGCTGCGTGGCGAGCCAGGAGGGCGCGGCGATCGTGCGGCGCGCGCCCTATGTGGACGTGGTGTTCGGCCCGCAGACGCTGCATCGGCTGCCGCAGTTGATCGCGCGGCGCCGCGCGACCGGCCAGCCGCAGGTCGACATCAGTTTTCCCGAGATCGAGAAGTTCGACCACCTGCCGCCGCCGCGCGTCGACGGCGCAGCGGCGTTCGTGTCGATCATGGAAGGCTGCGGCAAGTACTGCACGTTCTGCGTCGTTCCCTACACGCGCGGCGAGGAGGTCTCGCGGCCGTTCGAGGACGTGCTGACCGAAATCGCCGATCTCGCCGACCAGGGCGTCACCGAGGTCACGCTGCTCGGGCAGAACGTCAACGCCTACCGCGGACCGCTGCCCGAATCCGACAACGCCGCCGACTTCGCGCTGCTGCTCGAGACCATTGCCGAGTTCGAGGGAATCGAACGCATCCGTTACACGACGTCGCACCCGAAGGAAATGAGCGCGCGGCTGATCGCCGTCTACGCGAAGCTGCCGAAGCTGGTATCGCACCTCCATCTGCCGGTGCAGTCCGGCTCCGACCGCGTGCTGGCCGCGATGAAGCGTGGCTACACGACGCTCGAATACAAGTCGATCGTCCGCCGGCTGCGCGCCACGCGCCCCGACCTCTCGCTCACCACCGATTTCATCATCGGCTTTCCCGGCGAGACCGAGGCCGACTTCGCGTTGACGCTGCAGCTCGCGCAGGATGTCAATTTCGACGGCGCCTTCAGCTTCGCCTACAGCCCGCGCCCGGGCACCCCGGCCGCCGATTTCGCCGACCCGGTGCCCGCCGCGGAGCAGCAGGCGCGGCTCCTGCGCCTGCAGGCGCTGCTCGATGCGCAGTATCGCGCGTACAGCGAAACGATGGTCGGCACCCGCCAGCGCGTCCTCGTCACCGGGCCCGCGGTCAAGAACCCGCGCGAGCTCGCCGCCCGCACCGCCAACAACCGCGTCGTGAACTTTGGGGGCGATCCGGCACTCATAGGCTCCTACGCCGACGTCACGATCAAGGCCGCATTGCCGCATTCGCTGCGCGGCGAGCTGGCGGCGTGACATGAAGGACCCCCGCGCTCACCACGTTCGCTGCCCCCCCGAGGCTGCCCCGATGACCCGTCTTCCCGCACCGCCTCCGAACCGGCCCCTTCCCTTCGCCGCCCCCGCGATCGCGTGCTGCTTTCTCCTGCTTGCCGGATGCGCGAGCGTGCCCGCGGCTCCTGGCGGCGCCGAGCCCGCCAAGCCCGCCGGCGCCGGCGCGCCGGGAGCCGCAGCCGCCGCTCCTGCGCCGGGCCAGCCCAAGGCGTTCGCCGAAGTGATCAAGGAGGCGACCGAGCTCCCCGGGCTGTTCCGCGTCTGGCAGAAGGACGACAAGGTCTGGCTCGAGATCACGCCCGAGCAGCTCGACGTGCCGTATTTCTTCTCGGTCAACCAGAGCACCGGCATCGGCGAGAAGTTCTTCTTCAGCGGCCTCATGAACGACAGCCATCTCGTCGCGTTCCGCAAGGTCGGCACGCAGGTGCAGCTGCTCGCCCTCAACACCCGTTACTTCGCGCAGCCCAGGACACCCCAGGCGCTCGGCGTGCGCGACGCGTTTTCCGACAGCCTGCTCGCGAGCGTGCCGGTCGCATCGCAGCCGCATCCCGAGCGCAAGTCGGTGCTGATCGAGGTCAATGCGCTGCTGCTCGCGGACATCCCCGGCGCCAACGGCGACCTCGAGCGGACCTACCGGCAGTCGTACTCGTTCGACGCCCGCAACTCCAACATCACCAAGGCGCGCTCGACGCCGGAGCAGACGTCGTTCAACGTCAATGCCCACTATGCGCTGTCGCGGGTGAACCAACCGCCGTCCACGCCGGGTGCGACGCCGTACACGCCGCCGCCGGCGACCGTGCCCGACATCCGCAGCCTGTTCCTCGGCTGGTACTACAACTTCGCCAAACTGCCCGAGCAGCCGATGGCCCCGCGCCTTGCCGACGACCGCGTCGGCTATTTCGGCACCTGGCGCTTCGATTACACGAACGACCATGCGTTGACCCCGCGCGTCAACTACGTGAACCGGTGGCGGCTGGAGAAGACGGATCCCGCCGCGCCGCTGTCGGAGCCGAAGCAGCCGATCGTCTACTGGCTCGACAAGAACATCCCCGAGCACTATCGCCCGACCGTCATCGCCGGCATCCTGGAGTGGAACAAGGCCTTCGAGCGCATCGGCTTCAAGGACGCTGTCCAGGCAAAGATCCAGCCCGACGACGCCGACTGGGAAACCATCGACGCCAGGCATGCGTCGATCCGCTGGATGACCACGGCGCGGCCGGCCTTCGGCGGCATCGGCCCGTCGCAGGTCGATCCGCGCACCGGGGAAATTCTCGACGCCGACATCGGCATCGATCCGACGCGGCTGCGCAGCCGCCGGATCCAGCGCGTCGAGCAGATCCCGCAGCCGATCACGCCGTTCGGCAACCGCGCGGCGATGGTCTGCCAGATCGACGACTTCGCCGCGGCGGAAATGGGGTTCGCGCTCGACCTGCTCGAGGCGCGCGGCGAAATCGAGCCGGACAGCCCGGAGGCCGAGGCCTTCGTGCTGGAAGACCTGAAGGACGTCGTGATGCACGAGGTCGGCCACACGCTCGGGCTGCGCCACAACTTCCGGGCGTCGACCATCTACACGCAGGCGCAGCTCGCCGATGCCGAATTCACCAGGGCCAACGGCATTTCCGGGTCGGTCATGGAATACAACGCGATCAACATCGCGTTGAAGGGCGAGCGGCAGGGGTCGTACGCGATGGGCACGCTCGGGCCGTACGACTACTGGGCGATCGAGTACGGCTACAAGCCGCTCCCGGCCGGCCAGGAAGCCGATGAACTGAAGCGCATCGCGGCGCGCAACACGGAGCCGCAGCTCGCCTATTCCACCGACGAGGACGTGGCGGCCGCGCTCGACCCGGACGCGAGCATGGGCGATCTGTCCGACGATCCGCTGGACTTCGTGTCGCGCCGGGTCACGCTCGCGCGGGAACTGCTCGACCGCTGGCAGGACCGGCAGCTGAAGCCCGGCGAGAACTACTCGGTGCTGCGCCGGAACATCGGCCGCGGCCTCTCGCAAGTCGGCGCGTCGAGCATGATTGCCGCGCGTTATGTCGGCGGCCTCACCGTGGTTCGCGACCACGCCGGATCCCCGCGCCCGCCGCTCTACCCGATCTCGCCGCAGCGCCAGCGCGACGCCCTCGCCCTGCTGGCCGCGGGCCTGTTCTCGTTCGACAGCTTCCGCTTCAAGCCGGAGTTCATGCAACGCCTGACGCAGGATTATCTCGATCGCAACGACACGTTCGACGCCGGGCTCTCGACCAGCGGCATCGACTATTCGCTGCCCACGCAGGTGCTCGCCATCCAGCGCAACGTGCTCAATGCGCTGATGAGCGAGACCGTCGCCCAGCGCATCCTCGACAGCCAGGCCAAGCTGCAGAGGCCGGACCAGGCGTTCCGGCTCACCGAGCTGTACGGCGGCCTGCAGGCGGCGATCTGGAGCGAGTTGAAGAGCGGCAAGGACATCGATCTCTTCCGCCGCAACCTGCAGCGCGAACACGCGAACAAGATCGCGCTCGCGCTGGTGCGGCCGTCGGGGTCGATGCCCGCCGACGCGCGCAGCCTGCTGCGCGCCCAGGCAAAGCTCCTGCGCGCCGACCTCGCCGCCGCGGCGACCAACAAGGGCTACTCGCAGGAAGCGAAGGCGCACGTCGCCGAAACGATCTCGACGCTCGATGAAGCCCTCAAAGCGCCCCTGATGCGGCAGGGAGTATAGCGATGACGGGCCGCCGAGAGCAGCAGCAGCTCTCGCTCCTTCCGCTCGACAACCGCGCGCTCGCCAACCTGTGCGGGCCGCTGGACGCGAACCTGCGCCAGATCGAGGCTGCGCTCGACGTCGCGATCGCCCATCGCGGCGCCACGTTCACGCTGGCAGGAATGCCGGCGCAGACGGCGCGCGCGGCGCAGACGCTGGAACTCTTCTACGCGAACGCGGAAAAGCCCCTCTCGGTCGACGACATCCAGCTTGGCCTGATCGAGCTGGCGGCGCAGCACGGCACCAGCGCGCCGGCCGCCGACGACGACGGACCCGCGCTGCGCACGCGGCGCGCCGACCTGCACGGCCGCACGCCCAATCAGACGGTGTACCTGCGCGACATCAAAGAGCACGACATCACGTTCGGCATCGGGCCGGCGGGCACGGGCAAGACCTACCTCGCGGTCGCCTGCGCGGTCGACGCCCTCGAACGCGACGCGGTGAAGCGGCTGGTGCTGGTCCGCCCTGCGGTCGAAGCCGGCGAGCGGCTCGGCTTTCTCCCCGGCGACCTCGCGCAGAAGGTCGATCCCTACCTGCGCCCGCTCTACGACGCGCTGTACGACCTGATGGGTTTCGACAAGACCGGCAAGCTGTTCGAGCGCGGCACCATCGAGATCGCGCCGCTCGCCTACATGCGCGGCCGCACGCTCAACCATTCGTTCATCATCCTCGACGAGGCGCAGAACACGACGCCCGAGCAGATGAAGATGTTCCTCACCCGGATCGGCTTCGGCACCAAGGCGGTGATCACCGGCGACGTGACGCAGATCGACCTTGCCCGCGGCCAGAAGAGCGGGCTGATCGAAGCCGATCGCATCCTGGCCGGCGTGCGCGGCATCGCCTTCACCCGCTTCACCAGCGCCGACGTCGTTCGCCATCCGCTGGTGCAGAAGATCGTCAACGCCTACGAGCGCGAGGCCGCGGCGAAGAAGCCCGCGGGCGGCGCCCGCAACGATCGGTGATGCCCGGCGCGACCGGGCCGCGATGAAGCCGCGAGCGACCCGCCTTTCGCTCGCGGTCCAGTACGCGGTTGCCGCGACGGCATGGCCGGCGACGGCCACGCTGCGCCGCTGGGCGCGGGCGGCGCTCCTGCGCGACGCGGCGGTCACCGTGCGCTTCGTCGGGATGCGCGAGGGGCAGACGCTCAACGCGATATTCCGCGGCAAGGACTACGCCACCAACGTGCTCACGTTCGTGTACGATGACGTCACGCCGCTCGCCGGCGACATCGTCCTCTGCGCACCGGTGGTGCGGCGCGAGGCGAAGGCCGAAGGCAGGACACTGACCGACCACTGCGCCCACCTCGTCGTTCACGGCATGCTGCATCTCCAGGGCCTCGACCACGACACGCCGCGCGCCGCCCGGTCGATGGAGGCGCGCGAGCGCGCCATCCTGGCGACCCTCGGCGTGCCCGACCCGTACGCCGTGCCATACGCTGGCCGGCGCTAAGATGAAGCGACCCCCACGCTCACTACGTTCGCTGCCCCCCAAGGGGGCGCACTCAGTACCCTACGGGCGGCCGGGCGGGTACTGAGATGGACGACAGCGGCGACAAGGCGGGCTCCAAGCCGACGCTGCTCGAGCGGCTGTCGGCCTTCCTCACGCGCGAGCCCGAGGACCGCGAAGAGCTGCTCGAACTGCTGCACGGCGCGTTCGAGCACAAGTTGCTCGATGCCGATGCGCTGTCGATGATCGAAGGCGTGCTGGCGGTATCCGAGCTGACCGTGCGCGACATCATGATCCCGCGCTCGCAAATGGACGTGGTCTCGCAGGACGACGCGCCCCCCGAATTCATCCCGCTGGTGCTCGAAACCCGGCATTCGCGTTTCCCGGTCATCGGCGAGAACAAGGACGACGTCGTCGGCATCCTGCTCGCCAAGGAACTGCTCAACTACTACGCCAACCCCGAAGGCTTCGACCTGCACGACACGCTGCGCCCCGCGGTGTTCGTCCCGGAATCGAAGCGCCTGAACGTCCTGCTGCGCGATTTCCGCGCCAACCGCAACCACATGGCGATCGTCGTCGACGAGTACGGCGGCGTCTCGGGGCTCGTCACGATCGAGGACGTGCTGGAGCAGATCGTCGGCGACATCGAGGACGAATACGACTTCGACGAGAGCGAGGACAACATCATCGCCGAAGCCAACGGCCGCTTCCGGATCAAGGCGCAGACCGAGATCGGCGACTTCAACGCTCACTTCCGCACCGATTTCGCCGACGACGAGTTCGACACCGTCGGCGGCCTCGTGCTGCAGGCCTTCGGCCGCCTGCCCAAGCGCGGCGAGAGCACGACCATCGGCGGGTTGCGCTTCCGCGTGATCCGCGCCGACAGCCGCCGCCTGCACACGCTGCAGGTCGAGCCGGCGCACGCGGGCACGGCCGGCGGCACGGCG
>Ga0315271_10000247_pt1 | contig 28217 bp, 27 predicted proteins | sample C3_top_MG_FD_204664 | JGI IMG/M metagenome (GOLD analysis project Ga0315271, IMG submission 204664) | Sediment microbial communities from Yellowstone Lake, YNP, Wyoming, USA - C3_top | ecosystem: Environmental > Aquatic > Freshwater > Lake > Sediment | place: USA: Wyoming | collected 2017-08-01
CTAAAGTATTTAAGGCAAATTTGCCAGGTGCTGAACCGAAGGTCATCAGGTCAGTCTGCGCCTTGATGCCTGTGATGCCGGCCAGTATGGGGGCTTGGAAAGATTGGATGCCAGTGACTCCGGCCAGTATCGCAGTATCTGTTACCTGTATGCCCGTGATGCCCGCATTGATGGCGACCAATGACGCATTGCCGGCGGTCTGGCCAGCTAATGTGGACGCGCCAGTAGGCAGCGGCACGGTGCCTGTGATTCCCACGGCCCAGTCACCAGTCTGCCCCGCGATGACAGGAAGGTTGCCATTGATGTCAGGGTTACACTTTACGCCAGTGTTCTGGTTGGTTATTTCAACTTCTTGGGACGCGTATTGTAAATCAGCCATGTTCCTTTCCTTCTTACGGGCGGGGAGATTCCCGCCCGGCTTCAAGTGCGTTACGCTACGTCGCCGACGATGGTGCTGTAGAGGTCCTGCGCCTTGCCGGACTCTATGTTGGTCACTATGACCTGCACGCGTGTGGTTGTTCCGGCCAGCTTGTAGTCGGAGCAGTCGATGTCGACGTTGGGCGTAGCAGTCGAGTTGAACGCGACCCACTTGAGGCGGGTAGCATCGTTCGCCCAGCCCGCTATCAGACCTGCGTAGACTTCCACCTTAATGCGACCCGAGCCGGCGGCGTGCACGTTGTTCAGCACGAAGGCGTTAGCAGGCTCGTAGGTCCCGGTCAGACCGGAAGCATAGGCCACTGCGGCCGCGGTGTCGAACTGGACCACAGGGGTCGAGGACGAGCCGGCGGTTATATACACTGGGATGGATGACTGGTTGGTCGCCACAGTGACAGATAACGACTGGGCCATGCCGGTAGCACCCAGGGCCGCGGGCAGCTTGGCGGAGATCCCGGTGACCCCTGCCAGTGTGCTGACGGCAGTGGCATTGCCGGCTGTGACACCTTCAAGGATCTGCACATCGGTGGCCTGTATGCCGGTGATACCAGCCAGGATCGGAGCCTGGTACGCCTGGATACCTGTGACGCCGGCCAGTGTGCTGGCTGCTGTGGCGTTGCCTTCGGTTACCCCGGAGAGGATCTGGATGTTGCTCGCCTGGATGCCGGTGACCCCTGCGAGTGTTGAAACCGCGGTATCCTGAAGTCCGGTGACGCCAGCGAGTATCGCTGTGTCAGTGACCGCGATACCCGTGATGCCCGCGAGAACGCTGTCGAGGGTTCCTTCGGAAGCGGGATTGATGATCACGCCTCCGGTGGATCCACCGAGGATGTTGACCTGCACGTCTCCGGCCGCAATGGTGCGGACTGGGAGGCTTGAGTTTATATCTGCCATATTATTTAGCTCCTGTTATTTTGAGATTTGCTTCGATTGTGGCTATCTCTTTCTGAGTAGCTACTTCGTTGTCGGTGATCTTGTCCATCTCATCCTGCAGCTCGAAGCGGCGGCGAGCCATGCGTTTAAGGGACAACTTAAACTCCCAGAGTTTTTCTTCCATCCGGGCGTTGTGCAGATTCATGTTTTCTTTTATATCGCTCATAATGTCTCCAGAGATCCCTGAATTACTGCTTTGATTAAAGGCGGAGTTCCTGACTTCGACTGCACTGCTCCAATCATGATAACCGCCCCAGCATCGGCGTAGTGGATGGACGCCATATTAATGTTCATCGTCAGTTCAGCGGGGGTCGTGCGGTATCCGTCCACCTGGTCGCTATCTATAAACACGGAGTATTCGGCGTCCACATCAGCCCATCCGCGCGCCCCGGTGATGCGGAAGCGGTAGCCTACAGGCACAGTGTAGGTCACGAGCGGGACAGGCAACGCGGTGCCGGCTATTACAGCTGCTGAGCCGAACTTTGAAAAGCCTACATTCTTCGGCACCAGCACTACGCCACCGAGGGTCTCAAGGATGTCCTGCAGAGTATCCTCGGTGCTGGGGTTGATCTGCACGTTGGCGATGTTGTGCAGCCCGGTGGAGTCCATCTCTACGTGCAGGTTCTCCACCTGCATCACGCCACCGATAATATTAGTGTTTAGGACCGGCCCCACACCCGTTACACCTACTGTGGAAAGGGTAGGGAAGGGTATGACCCTGTTGAGGGTTGGGTCATAGGTATAAAGAACAGACGCCGGACGTGCGTTCCGATCTACAGGGAAGCGTATCTGGCGCAGCTCTTCTTGATACTCCGGTGCTGACATTTAAGACCGTCCTAAGTTAGGCTTGGGCTGGTGCCCTAACAGGCTGCTTTTAATTTTCTTCATCTTGTGTACGAACCGTCTCATGTCCGCCGTCACGTGGTCTACTTCCCGCATGTATGTCTCAAGGTCCTGGTTCTTTAGTTCGCTGGCGCATTCGCCTTTCGGTTTTGACATATTCGTCCTCACTTAGGCGCCTGTTGCATCCCGGTGGATCCCACCTGGCGGATGGCGTCAGCACCTTTGACGTTGAGTTCTTTGAGGAGTAAACCGATGATCGTTAGCTGCGCGAAGAACACAACTATGAAAATACGGACTGCGTACTTATTGAAATTTTCCCGGGTGGTCCGGATCTCAAGGACGAAGGCTTCAATGCGGCCCAGGCTGGCAGCAATAGTGGACATGACGTCGGCCATGCCTTTGAGCATCAGCGACATAGTAGCGGCCGACTCTGTGTGGGTCTTCACCAGGTCGGTCAGCACGCGGGTGTCTGTGCTATTGCTCATTCGGGCTTGTCCTCTCCTTCCTCAGGGTTGCTTGCGTCCGGCAGACAGGTAAGGTCCAGGGCGCGCTGCAGCACTTCTTCCGGGATTATAGCGAGGTCCGGTTCCACCGGTTCCATGCACGCTAAGAAAAACGGGTCCTTCAAGCAGAGCAGTTGCTTGCCGGAGTCGACCGGAGTAACGAGGTGAAACACCCGGTCCTCATGGCCTAAGGTCTTCAAAACCTGAAAAGTGACGGGCAGGACGAACGTGTCGCCTGCTTTATATAGCTTCCGGTCCGGCATTATGCACCGCCCGCTGTTGGGTGATATGCTCATTTTCGGTTTCGCCTTCCTGTATACATTACAACAGCTCTCTCTTTAATATGCAGGTTTATACTTATTTGTTAAATAAGCGATGATCCGGGTCGATCCCTGGATGACTTTACCCTCGTCCACAAGGGTCGGGACGCCGGCGAGCCGGTCCACCCGGGCCCCGCTGGCCACGATGACGTGGTAGCGTTCGCATGTATTAACGTCCATGCGCGGCAGCACCCAGCGGGAGTCCACCTCTATCTGGGTCTTGCCTAGGAAGTCCGCCACTTCCAGGCAGGCCATGCAGGTGGCGCTTGAGTAGAGTATTGGCTTATCCATTGTTCTGTCCTCCGTTGACTACCATGCCTGGGGCCGGCGCTGGGGCCGGGGCAGATGAGGTGGCGATCTGGAGCTTGTTCGCCAGGTGCGTGTCGGTCAGGTTAGCACCGGTGTACGCGCCGAGGAGCGTCACCAGGAACGTGGACACGGTCGCGAGCTGATCCGGCTTCCAGATGAGCGCGTAGATCCAGCCGCCGGTAGCGACCAGGATCACGATGAGGAACAGCAGGAACTTGCGCGATGAGAATACAGGGTGCATAATTTAGACCTCGTGGACCGTCAGGCAGCTGGCCCCGGTGATGGACCCGTTGATGTCGTTCAGATACATCTGGCCACTCGCGGCGGCTTGTCTCCAACGCACGCCGATGGTGTGCGACCCGGCGGCCACGAAAGCCATGTAGGACATGGAACCGTGGTAGTATTGCCAGGCGTTTACTGTGCTGAGGCGCTTGAGGCCATAGCCAAAGCTGGCGGGGTAAAGCTGCGCCCCGTCGACGACAAAGTCTACCCCGACGGTGTTGCCGCCCACATTGGTCATGAAGTCGCCGTCGAACTGCAGGAACAGCGGGCCGCCCTTGGTGGTGACGGTCACAGTGAAGTAAGTGAGATCGGTCCAGGTGGATGACCCGTTCACCACGAAATAAGCTTGGGTCACCTTCTGCGCCGCGGCTTTGACCACGTTGAACAGGCCGGAGCCATCGCCCACGAACTTGGTGGCGGACACAGTGCCGGTCACGGCGATGTCCTTGTTCAAGGCCACGGTGTGCAGCGTGGGCCCGGTAGCTCCCGGGTAGTAGCGGTAGTTGGTGCTGAGCTGGTCCGCTGTAATCGTGCCCACCTGCCGGACGTCGATCATGCGGTAGTTGGTGGAGAACCCGGTCTGAGGATCCACCATGATGTCGAAGCTGTTGCCATTCCAGTTGCAGACACCGAAAGGATACTGCACTGCAGGGACCGTGAGGTAGTTGGTGGGGTTGGCCACGATCTGCCCTAAGGTAGCACCGACCACCTGCTTGGCCCTGACTATCAGCCCAGGGTTGGTGGGGTCAGGGTAGTTCTCACCGTAGACCAGGTAAAGGCCGGAGGGGCGTATCAGCGGGGTCGCTGGCGGGAACTCCGCGCAGAGTATAGGATTGCCGCTCACTACGATGTGCTGAGGCAGCAGCACGCCGCCGGTAAAGCCCTCGGACCAGAAATATGATGCGCTGTCGAAGCGCTGGTCTTTGATGTAGAGCCTGGCGGTGGAGGGCGAGATGACTACAGTAGCTGGTATACCCTCAGCAGTGGATGCTGTGGCCTGGAACCCGCCGGCTCCGGCGGCCGAGTCCACAATACCGTTTGCATGGAAGTCACCGGGGTTGTTGGCGTAGATGCCGGCTCCGGTACCTCCAGGGCCTCCACCGATGGGGATGCCATGCGGGTTGGCCGCCGATACCTGCGCTTGATCATAGACTGAGTTGACGTGGTCAGAGAAGCTGACGTAGTTCCCATAGGTATAGCCGCGGCCGCGGCTGGGAGGATAGAGCGCAGGATCCAGCTTGGTCTGCACCATGGCTGAGTTGATGTAAGCGTATCTGCACGCGGTCTTGTCGATCGATACGATGCCGAACATAGTGCAGGTGACCTTGCACAGGAACACATCGCTGGTCTCCAGGGACACCCCATTCTTGACGAAGGTGATCTGGTACCCATCCACGAAATGCGTGTAGTTTATCTGCCCGGAGAACGGGTTGATCGTGTACTTGTTGCCGGGGTTGGACGGGTCGTTGGTCAGGGTGTCCACCACCTGCAGGTGTCGGATGTAGACGTTGAAGTACGCGCCTGCTCCTGTTATCCCACGGTCTCCGTGGATGTCGGCCGGGGCCAGCAGGATGCCGTTGCTGCCGGTGGACTTAGGCTGAGGATTCCCGAGTACGTCCGTGGCTGCTGGGTTGGCCGCATTGTAAGGCAGGATCTCGGTGGGCGAAATGAATATCCGCTCCAGCTTGATGTCCACAGGGTTGTTGAACAGGTAAGGCTGCTCGTCGGGGTCGTTGATCGGATTCCGGCCGAAGGCCATGCCGGAGCCGATATATAGCATGAAGGCGGCATCGGTGCCTGCGGTGGCGCCGGTGTTGTAGGTCGCGGCGAAGTCACCCAGGGTGTTGAAGCGATCATCTCCGGTGACGGCGTGGATCTCGCTGGCCGGCACTATGCCGGGTTGCATGACCATAGAGAACCTGTTGACCAGGTTCGTGGCTTGATCCAGCACGGACTCATCGAGCTCCTCGGGCTGAGGCTCCTGTACGGGGTAGAACTTATGTTGGTTCATATTTCGTTCCTTACTCTATGTACGCCGTGACCACGATGTCGTTGCCGCAGTTGTTGGGTGTGGTTGGGATAGTCAGCTGCAGGCGATCACCAGGCCGCACGTAGTTGAGCGTGGCGTCTATCCTGCCCACGTCAGGCAGTGTTGCGGCGGCTTCCGTGATGGACATGATCATGCCAGTGCCGGTAGCTCCGGTGTAGTTCGCGCAGTTGTTCGGCCGGGTCGAGGGCATTGATGGCTGCACTCCGGTGCCGCCTCCGAATATGGAATTACCTACGCCGTTGATAGTCACGTTCACTGTTAATGGCGGCGTGCCGGTGGGCGGGTGGTCCACGAATATCGTCACCCGGCGGATGCGGCCAGCCTTCTTAACCACGGTCTGCGCGATCGGGTTGGTGGTAATGGCGGTCAGCATGCCTGGTATGCGCCAGGTGATATGCTCACCGTATATCTTGTTGCTGCGGAACAGGGTGTCGTCCACTACTCCGGAGAGGCCCTCATACGCGCGCCGATCGTGCGTGATGTTATGCTCGCTGATGGTGCCATAATGCCGCACGTCCAGGGCGGTGAATGTACCGGTACGCTGGGTCTGCGGATCGATGGTGAATGGGATTACCCCGAGGGTGCTGTCGAAGTTCACGATGGCCACTGGGAACTGGCTCGCAGTGTTCAGGTACATCTCCGGGTGCTCCATCATGTCCTCAAGCGTCGCGATCGTGCCGGTGACTCCGGTATCACGGCGGACAGCGGGGAGCGCTCTGGTCGTCAAACCTGTGAGCGGCGCCGGCAGGTAGATGGGGGCAATGGTCTGCTGCTCCAGGAAGATGAAATACATCGCCGTGGGGCGGATGAGCGGAACGCCCACCGGGAACTGCGCGTAGAGGAACGGCGGGTTATACGCGTAGTAGAGGCTGCTCCCGTCGTAGAGTTCGCTGAGGTATATGGAGTTGGCGTCGTACAGGCTGCTGTCAACCGCCACGGACTGCCCGCTGAGTGGCGGGACCAGGGAGATCCACACGCCATTGCGAGATGCCCAGAAGGGCCCTGGGATGGCGTCAGTGCTGTCGATGATACCATTGGTGAAGAAGTCCTGGGGGTTATCAGAGTAGATGCCGAAGCGGTCCAGGAGCCCCGGGATTGTGCCCATGGTTGTGCCGTGCGGATTCCCCACAGTGACGGCGATAGGATCGGACACCGCGTTGATGTGATCAGTGAAGCTGTAGGCCGCCCCAGAAACGCCGGCGGTGTAGCCTGCTGGCGTAAGTGAGGTCAGGATGTTGGCGGTGACCAGGGAGCCGGGCACGGACAGGTAGTTGCGGCCGCTGGTGTCTATGCTGACGATGCCGGTGGCGTCCGTGATGACCGTGCCGAGATACTGCTCCTTGTCCCCTACAGAGATGGGGCGTGAGTTAATGTACACTTTTATGGCGTAACCATCCACATAGTGAACATACTGCACCTGCCCCGTCTGCGGGTTGAGCGTGTACTTGTTTCCCGGCTGGGAGGGATCTGCGGACAGCGTGTCGACGCAGGACAGGTAAGTGATGTAGACGTAGTAGGTGCGCAGAGGCAGCACTGGTATTGCGTTGCAGCCGGTGGACTTAGGGGTAGGGTTGCCCAGCACGTCCTTAGCTCCTGGGTTATCCGGGTTGTAGGCCGCGGATTCTCCGGACGGCGGGATGAATATGCGCTCCATCTTCAGGTCAAAGGTGTTGGTGGGCACGTCAGCGCTGAGCGCGTTGCGTGTGAAGGCCAGGCCGCGGGTAACGTTGAAAGCCCAGGCACCGTTCTGCACGATGTTGAACTCTTGCCCGGATCCGCTATACATAAGCTGCTGCCACCGGGGATCTTCAGTGAGCGCGAACAGTGCCTTGGCCGGCACTATGCCGGGTTGCACCAGCACACCAAAGCGTTTGAGCACGTTGTAGGTGGTGTCTACAAATGCCTCATCGAGCTCTTCGGGTTGCGGTTCCTGCAGCGGGTAAAACTTATGTATATCCATATGCCTTTCCTTACGGGAGTATCACGTTGCCGGACGGGTTGATCGAGCCTTCCCACATGTAGGGGTTGAACGTCTGCCCTATTGTGGTGGTGAACTGCAGCAACACCCGGACAGTAGCCGGCTGCACAAGCCGCAGGAGCTGCTCCAGAATCTGCTTGGGGAAGTAGACGTAGTACACCTGATATGCGCTGCCGGGGGCCGGCTGGTCCTCTCCGGCTATCCACAGGATCTTGCCGTGGGTGTAGTCCACCTGGAAGTTTACGCCCTGGGTGTAGGTCGTGATGCCCTGGGTTATGGTCACATCGGCGCCGGCAGGCAGCGCTATGTCGCAGAACACCGATACGATGTCCGTGGTTGCGAGCGCGTTGTAGATCGCGGTGGTCAGCTGCACTGTGCGCGGGTCAATCATGTTGAACGCACTGTTGGGCGCATGCTCTCCGTTGATCGTGATCTGCACAGAAGCTGCGTCAACTGCTTGGTCGAACTGGAAATTGCGGACCCGGTTCGTGTCTGTCAGCTCGGAGAATGCGCTCAGACCAGAGGTTATGTACCGCACCAGGATTCTATCTCCCACATACAGCTGGTCATAGATGGTGAGCACATTTCCAGCAAGCAGGTAGTTCCCTGCGGACAAGCGGCTGCCGTTAACGAAAACATGGAAGTCCTGCGCGTGAGGCTCAGGGCCGGCAAGAGTTATCACGTAGGGTGCAGCCGCCACGGTGACAGTCTCTTGGTAGTTGGTGTGCGTAGATCCGGCCAGGGGGAAGTCCCACTGAATCACATCTCCGGCAGCCAGGGTGACTCCCGGGCCTATGTGCAGCTCTTCAGGGGTGCCATAGTGGTAGTCCCCCGGGTACAGGTAGTTGCCGTTGATGGAAACGAACTCTGAACCCTGCTGCGCAGCGAAGGTGGTGCCGAGCACGTAGTCGCCTGTCACACCGATTGCCGTCTGGGACACGTGATACCACTGCCGCTTAGGGACGGTGTAGCTCTCGTTCTGGCCCCAGGGGTTGAGCCAGTCGTAAGTCAGCTCATCTGCGTTGCCGGTGAGGCCGCGGAGAACCGACTCTCCGTTCACTGAGAACCCGTCGGTGACGATATTGAGCAGTATGGTGTAAGCCTGCTGTATGTTGGACTGCAGCGTAGCTATGGGCGCAAGTCCGGTGATCTGACCTACAGTCTCGGAGATGGACTGATTGGCACCAAGGTGGTCGGTGTAGTTGGCCACAACCTGGTCTCCGGGTTTAAGGCCGCTGATCCAGAGCTTGGAAAGACCCGACGTGGGGTCGTTGCTCACGTAGAAGCGGCTGGAGTCTATAAGGTCCCCATTGACCCACACAAACATCGTGAGGCCTGGCATATAGAGGGCGCGGTTGCCTACACCGAGCAGTGGCCGCTCAGCGCCGCCGGTGCCTTCTGTCCACAGGTCGATCACGCCGTTAGGCGCTACAAACCCGGACTTGAAAATGTAGTGGTTGTTGACGGTGTCGTATACACAGGTGCAGCTGGTCCAGCCGGTCTTGAGCTGATACTGCGCGCCGATGCGCCGCATGTCCGCCTGAATAGCCGCGGCCACCTGCGCGCCGGTGGTGAATGGGCCGGGCACGTGGAACGTGGTCACGGGCTGCTGCCCATCGAGGGAGATCTGGTCGGCGTAGGTGACTCCGGCCGTTGATCCAGTTGCGCCAAAGTTGGTTACCGTGCCACCGATAATGGTAGCGACTGTGTCCTGGCCGGCGACGTAGCTGTAGCGCTTTGCGTCAGACCAGTATACCGGGTGCGCCGGGTCTTCGCCTACGATCGGACCGACGGAACCACTGGCGCCGGCGGTGCCGCTGCGCACAAGGAACCGGCCGTTGACGTCGTCGTGAGTTACGGTAGCGTTGATCCAGCCGTAGCCTAGGTTGAAGTTGGTACCGATGAAGCGTATACGCGTCTGTATTGATGTGGCTATATCCGCGTATGTGTTCAGGACGGCGTATGGGGGCCACAGAGGGTCTCCGACGTGCCACGCATGGAAGTCCGCGCCATTAGGTGTGCGCAGCATTATGAGCATGCCATCGTAATAGTGGCTCAGGGTGTCGTCAAACGCCACACCATCGATGGTCAGCGTGGTGCAGAAGTGGGTGCTATCCGCAAAGGGTGCCAGTATTGTGGCGGAGGAGAATGCGCCCACCACGGTGGCGTTGACTGGCAGCATGGCCGCCGTTGTGAAAGTGATCCCATACTGGTTGTAGGCCAGATAGTAGTGCACTCCAGTGTTGCCCGGGTCTGTGTCCAAGATCGGGCTGCCTGTGACCCCTGAGTACCGGTACCTCTGGGAATAGTTGCCGGTGAGGCCGAGCTGCCAGCCTACGGTCTGCAGGCCGGTGAAGTCCTGGTCCACCATCTCATAGCCAGTGACTGCCTCAACTACGTCCTTGATGCCGCCCACGGAGGCGCCCTTGCGCAGCGCGCCGTAGATGCTGGGGGCGTCGGGCCCGGTGCCGCCCATAGCATTGGCGTACTTCTCGAACGACCAGTCGAAAGGCTGCAGGAAGCCGATGGCCGAACCGAAGTTGGAGTTCATTATCTCTTGGCTGGCCTGGCCGCGGAATATCCCGGTGACCCCTGGAGTGAGGAACTGATCGGAGATGAGGCGGATGTTGTTCTCACGGTAGTCGCCCCACACTTCGGCTGTGGCCGCCAGCAGGGTGTATAGGTTCACACAGAAGTAGTTCTGGGTGGCGGTGTGCCCGTCAGGAAAAAGGGATTTGACTTCGAGCGTGCCGTAGGCCGGCGCAAACTCATAGACGTAAAGACCAGAGGCGTCAAGCACTGTGGTGGTGCCGGACAGGACGCCGTTCAGATAAATGCTCACGACTGTTCCGATCGCATACTGCGGCAGCCGGTTCACATAGTATACCGAGCCCGTGGAGTAATAGATGTAGTTGGAGTTCGTGGGATAGACCTGCCGGCCAGGCAGTGCAGCCAGGAGCTGCCGGTGGGCGTTCTTGTTGGGGTAGTATATTCCAGGGTTTAACATATAGTTATCCGCAAATGAGAGTCAGCCTGTGGGTGTCGTCGATCACCATGATGCCGGCGGCCGAGAGCCCGGTGATGGTTACGGTCACAGCGGCGGCTGGGTTGTAATCCACGTTGGCGATCAGGGTGGCCAGGACGGCGGGCGACGATCCGGATGAGAGAGAGTCCTGGTTACCGGTGGAGTCGAAGCCGAAGGTGTATACGAACAGGCTACCTAACGTGATGTCAGGGAACGGGCTCTGCTGGCGCAGGACGGCGCGCGCCATGGACGCAGGCTGCTCCTGGTAACCGCCGCTGGCGTTTACTACCATGCGGCAGCTGGCCTGCACGTTGATGAAGTTGGGCGCCTCATTGGCGGCCACCACCAGTGACATGGCTGAGCCCTGTGGGAGGTCCTGCCGGTTGGCATGCACGCTGATGCCGGCTACAGTCTTGAACAGCGCGGTCCCAGACGCCAGGCGCAGGGTGCCATTCATGTTGACGTTGTCCGTGATATTGAGTGTGCCGTTAGGTTCGTTATATTGCATAGTGCCTCTTTAGAAATCCGTGACCGGGGTTGTCGGCGCGCTCTCGATAGCCATGGTGGTCCCTGCTGTGAGCTGGAAGCTGTAGAGCAGGTCAGGGTCAAGGTTATCCACCGCGGTGAACTGGCGAGGCACACTGGCCTTGTTGGGCACATGGGCGACCACTGTGAAGCCCAGACCGTTGCTGCGCTCGCTCTGGTAAAGGCTGTAGTGGTCCGCGCCGACGGCCGGGATCAGGCGCTCCTTGTAGTAGACGTTAAACTGCCAGGTCTCACCAACCGCGGGCGGAGTCACGTCGCCGGGAAGTGGAATATCCACGGAAGCGTCCATGTAAGCTACCAGGCCGTCCCACACTGCGAAGGCGGAGAAGTTTATAGGGTTAGCGTGGAACGCGATGTCACGGTATGCCTTCACCACGTCGTCCTTAATGATGGCCACCCGGCAGCTCATGTTGTCCTGGGCCACAGTAACGACCTGCACTTTATAGACGGCCGGGTATTGCCCTGTGAAAGTGGTGCTCTTGCGATACACCTGTGCATTGGTGAGCGGGACTATTTTCTCCCACTGGTCCAGGAACCACAGGTATTGCTCCACGGTGTAGGGCTGCACCGAGTCCCACACGCACAGCGCGGAGGTGCGATCCTCCGAGCGGATGACTTGGAAATTACCGGGGGTGGCAGGTGCGGTCATATTATACGATCACCACAGAGGATGCGCGCAGATATTCATAAGCATTCGCGGTGATGATCTCCTCTATCACTCCGCCGACACGATTGAACGTGATAGGCACGGTCTCCACAGAATTGATGCCGGGGGTGTTCTCGAGCACGTTGATGATGTCCGACTGCGCCAAGCTGGCGCCGAAGGTGAGCCCGTTCACATAAGCGGTGATGTTGTTCACAGCCTGGCGAATAACCTCGGTCCGGCTGTAGTTGCCGAACACTACGATCTGGTAGGAGATCTCAACCGGCACCTCAGTGCCTTGGCGCGTCAGTATGGATGTGGTGATGTCGCCCATCAGCGGGCGGTTCTCATCCTCAGTCACCAAGGCCTGCACTGTGGATAGGACCTGATTATAGGCGTAGCTGACTACGTAAGACGTTGGCAGCGCCCCGGGCCAGCTGATCTTGTCGAACGCGCGCACAGAGTTGGAGCTGATCGGGTTGGTGTCCTTAACGAAGTAGTAGTCGCCGGTGACCCCCGTGGATCCTTCGGTGAACGTGGTGGCAACACCATACTGATCGGTGCCGATGACCGACACTATGTCGATGACGGGCTGATGGGCCAGGTACTGGTCTGTGGATGGGCTGTTCACGATGTCCGACACGAGTGCTGGGATGTTGTCGAGCGTGTAGATGTCCACGACTCCACCCTTGCCGCTGTTCCGGATCTGGAAAGGAGACGACGCGTCGGCTATAAAGACGGTGCGAACGTCTGTGTTGTTGAGGATCAGCGCCTTCATGCCGTTGGCGGTCTGCAGCGATGTGCCGGCCAGGGTGGTTTTGATACGGTCCACGAACTGCTCGTCAGTTTCCGCCTCGTAGCCATTGTCGATCAGATACTTGTTGGTGACTCCGGTGAAGTTGTTGGGCATCGTGCCAACCGGGTAGATCAGCTGCCCGGCGGCCACGTTGCTCCCAGGGCCGGAGATGTTGGCCTCTACCGGGGCGGCGATGGCGTACGCCAGCAGCGCGGGGTCGTAATAGGCCGCCAGCTGCGACTGCAGCAGGACCACAGACGTAGTCACGGTATATTGCACGCCCTGAGGGGTCTGTATCTGCGAGCCAGCCGGGACTATGGAATCCTCGGCAGGCGCGTTGGTGGTAAAGTAGTAGGCCAGGCTGGTGGCCTTGGTGGGCGGCTTGCGAGTAAGCCGGTGGTCGAGCGCCTTGCGGTCGATAGACGCGCTCAGAAGCCCCACCACTGCGTCCACAGATATGCCCAGGGCTTCAGCCACGGCGACTTGGAAATCGGTGTCATTCTTGAGTATCAGGATCTGGTCGAGAGACTGTATTGCCTGGGAGAAGGCCTGCAGCGCGGAGTCCCATGACAGCGCGGTAGACCCGGGCAGGACGAAGCCATCATGCACTATTGAGCCGGGCTTGGGCACGATGTTGGCGTTGTTGGCCTTGATGATGCCTACAATTCTGGTAACGATGTCGTCTACGCTTGCGATCATATGGTCCTCACAGAGATAAGCCGAGCGAAGCCTCTTCCTTGGCTTTGTTCGCTATGGTCAGATTGATACTCACAGCTGCATCCTCGTAGCTTACCTTCAGGGTCGTTATGGAAGAAATCTGCTCTTCAAGCAGCGTAGACTCCTCTATGTAAACCAGGTACTGTATCGCGGAGATTACCTCGCTCGAAACTGTGTCGAGAAGGGTGGAAGAGAACTGCTGCGACCCAGGCATCAGTGGCAGGCTGGAGCCATAGTTCGGATAAGGCATGAGCCCAAGTTCCGTCATGAGGATCTTGGCCACGTCCTGCTTTATGCGGTCCACTCCCTCCACGGCCACAATGTCCCCGTCGGCGCCTATCTCGATGTCATTGTAGGGGCCCGGAGGCGACTTCACGGCGGCCAGGTATTTTAGATCTTTCATAACCTTGCCTGTATCGCAGACTGGATCAGCGTGAGATTGTTATACACGTCGGTCAGGGTCTGCAGCGCTGTTGACAGTCGCTCCCTGCGGTCCTGCAGGTGCGCGGAGTATTTGGCGTAGAACTTAGACAGAGACGCCTTGAAATTGTACTGCTTCATCAGCTCGAAGTTGTCCGTCTGGAACGAGGCCGGCACGGAGGTGACGCTGCCCACGGTGTTGCTCTTGTTTGTGAGGGTGTTGATGTTCGTGGCGCTCAGCGCCGCGATGTCATCTTTAAATCCCTTTGCGTAGTTCATAGTGTCAGACAAGATCAATCCTGTGGCTTTAAGTGCCTGGGCCGTAACCGCTAACTGCGTGCTGACAACTGGCAGCATGGTGTTAATAGCTGCCTGCAGCTCTTTGGCGCTGGCTGCGTCCAGGTTGCTCAGGTACGCATCAATGCTGCCGCGGGATGCGGCAACCAAGGCCGAGTCAGTCAGGTACTGATCGCTGGAGCTCAAGGTCATAGCACTGGTTAAGACCCGGAACTGATCAACGAGGTTAGGTGGTTGAATGCTCGCCATTTAATATAGCCCTTTATACTCATTTATTAATACATGGTTATGCTTCTTTAAATTTGTGGTAGGCATACACGCTTATTCTTTGACCACCAGCATTTTGCTGAAAAGCGGGATGATCCCCTGCGACGTTGTAGTCCCGTCTATCAGGATCTGCTTCGTGGTGGACCCGCTACCTATTGCCACAGGCTGCCCGGCCGGAGGTACTATGGTGATCCCGTCCTTGGAGATCTCCAGGGAGCTGCCGGCCACGGAGATGGTCAGCTTGGCGTCACCATCGATCGTGATCTTTGTGCCGGTCTTATCTATAACTATCGCGTTCTGTGGCGCGGTGATCATGACGGATTGGCTGGAGCTGGCGGCCATAGTGGTGCCGGCAGACAAGGACAGGCTGGCATCTGCGCTCACCGCGATGTCAGCGGCGTGCAGTATGGCCTCATTGGTGACCTCCATGTCCAGGTATTCCGTTCCGATGGCGGTGTCGATCGCGGTCAGATAAATGGTGGTGGCGTCCAGGTTGACCTCGTTGCCACCTGAGATGTTGACCACGGAGGCGTCCACCGAGTAGGTGGTGGGCGACAAAACCATGGAGGCCTCTCCGGCCGTGAGGGTGGCGACAGCATCCTTGGTGAGGGTTAAGGTGACTGGCGTGCCACGGGCGGCTCCGGAAACCATGGTCAGGGTGCCGGCGTCGTCCTCTTGTATTTTGGTGTCCGCCCCGATCAGGCGGTATTTGGTGCCGGTCACTTCGAACTGCCCGGAGTAGGAGATCCATACTTCGCAGCTCGAGTCGGCGTTGGACAATATCGCGTCGCCGCTGTTCTTGAGCAGCATCCAGGATCCGGGCTGGCGCTCAAAGATACCGGGCTTGGTTTCCACGAAGCGCCCAGGAGCCTGCATCAGTGCCTCGCCATCCTGGAGCATGGCCAGCAGGGTGTCCTGCATCTGTCCGTGCAGCGGACGGTTGGCGTGCCCGGAATAGTTCTTGATGATGTCCTGGTCATCATTAAAGATGCGGATGATGCGGGTCTGATGATCGCTGAACCTGGCGAGGATGGCGAAAGACCCTGCTTTGACTATCCGGGTGGCATCAGTACCTTCGCGCAGTATCGGAAGCACCGGGGTGTTATAGAACGCCAAGCTGGCGTCGAAGGGCATAGCATTGAACGGGGTTCCGCTGGTGGAGCGGATGTCTATCGTCCCATTCTCTGGGTGGTAACCTATGACGTATCCAAGGATGAGTTCCATTTAGATGAGCCCCTTCAAGTTCAGCTTGCCGGCCTGCACGTCAGGATCTGTGCTCGTGGTCTCAAACTGCACCTCCACCGGAGCATAGGTGTTGTGCCACAGGGCGGCCAAGGCGTTGCCTTGCAGCCGCAGCCGGTAGTCAACGGTGTCCTTGTTGGCCGGGGCGATCAGTGGGAGGTTATCCACAAGCTGTATCAGCAGCATGGGGTAGGTGGTTGACCACATCCCTTTGATGAAAGAGACCAGGCTGTCACCGTACTTGCCGCCGGGCATGAGCTTGACCCTATCCAGATCGATTGCAAAGGTCAGCGCGGATAGGCTGCTCGTATCCACCTTAAAGAAACCCGAGTTGGTCAGGAGGGGTTTGAACGAGCTCTTGGGCGGTATGCTCACTGTGGCGACTGACTTAGCCTTAGGATCAGTGCCCTGGGAGACGAACAGGGTGTTGCGCACGTCGATGTAAAGCGAAGGGACGGGGCCATTAGGGAGAAGCTGTTGCTCCTTTATGAGCTTATCAAAGTAGCCAGTGGCGCTGCCCACAAAGAAGGAAGCCTGTGCAGGCACCAGCACCCTCTCAGTGACAGTGGTGGGGAAATCGGATTTGAAATAGCGAGATCCCGCGCCCTGCTGCGGCGTTGCGGTTTGATCCACTTCGTTAACGTCCTTGACTGGCAGGCTGAGCCGCAGCACATCCTTGCATGCGTCGTAGCAGGCCATCATCAGGTCCACAGCGTTGGAGTTTTTGTACTCCAGCTTGGACAGGCCGAAGGGGTTATAGGTCGGATTAGATCCGCGTATGAAATTGTAGGGTTCCACTGTGGTGTTCACAGAAGCCTGGATGAGGTGGATTCTGTCGCTGGTGGCGTGCTGTGTGGGATCCTTGTCGTCGATCTCATAGGCGTGCTCAGCAATATCCAGTTCCACACAAGACTGGGCAATGTCGGCCACGGACCACATGGACACATCGAGGTTGGTGAATGCCACGGCGGAGCCGTCAGCATGTAGATCGGTCTTGGCGGCCGCGGTGCTGGCGCTGGTCTTCTTGTCCTGGATGGTGGACAGCTGCCGGTACCCGCAGCCGGGGGGCGTGCCGCTATTGATCATGTTGGCCAGGCGGAGCGACTTGGAGTAGGGAACGTGGAACACGAAGAACTTATCGAACTTAGGGAGGCCGGGGCCCTCAGAATGCACGAAGGCGAAAACCACTTGGCTGGCGAACCCTGGTCCAGATTTTCCGGTACCTACGAATATGGTGCGGCTCACTGAGCCGTTAGGCCCGCGCAGGGAGGTGTCGCCAGCTGGATCATTTGGAGAGCGGATGTAGGACAGCGTGCTGCTCTGCTGGAACTTAGGGCTGCGGTCCAGGTTGTTCACGTCGAAGTTATTCGTGCCGAAGTATTTAGCGGACACGGCCCCGTTCAGAATATTGTAGATCACGTAGAGCAGATCGGCGGTGTCCCGGTTCTGCACACTCTCCGTCATAGGCAGCGGCATGGAGCCATGGTATGTCAGGTAGGACAAGGGCGAAAACATCGCGCTCGAGATAGAGTTGAGGCTTAAGCCTGGCTTAACGGAGAACGTTTTTGGGTAGAACTTCAGCCGAGGGTCTACGTCATAGCAGGTTAGCTTGGCGAGGAAGTTCTTGGACAGAGACACGCTGGCGCCGTCCTGCATAGACCCTGCTGCTATGGTGGTGACAAAATTGTTCTGCTCTGCTTGGTAGATCTCGGATCCGGGCAGCACGTGATTGGAGTCCACTACGCCGGCGCCTATCAGCTTGGCCGAGTAGTTGGCGGATGCAATGTTAGTGTCGAAGTCGGACTTCGTCATACCATTAGGCAGCACCATGTAACCGCCATAGGTTGACGTGGTGTTGTTGGCCACAGCGTCGCGCACGTCGGTGCCCCGCTGCTGTATCGCTTTAGCTGCATCCGTGTTGAAGTCATCATTGGTCGCGAGCAGCCGCATATAGGTGCCGATGTCGGGGAGCTTCTTGAAATTGGCGTAGTAGGCTGTCACTCCGGACTTACCGGTCACTGGGATGGCCAGGATGTCAGCCTGGCGCACCTGCTCTAACGTGAGGGTGTGCGTAGCCTCTTGGCTGTAGGACAGATCCGTGGTGATCTTGGTGATATACCCTACAACGCCCTTGCTGACGATGCTGGCGGAGGCTTCGGCGACTGTAGGCATGCTGATAGGGATATAGTACAACCTACCGACGCGGTACTCCCGGTTGTTGAAAACGGTGATGCTGATTGTGCGTGCGGCTGAGTTGGTGGTTGCAATACGAATAGCTGAGAGCACCGACGCGATCTTGGGCGACAGGGACATTGGGTTGCGCTGGGGCCCGGTTGTGCGCAGACCATATTTCAGCAGGTAGCCTGCGTCAGTGAAATGCCCTACGAACCCTTCGAGCGGCTGTCCGCTGAAAGGGGTCTCAAACGTGTGGTCCGCGCGGGTAGCGATTGCGACGTCATCCCGATTGACGGACAACGACATGATCGCGGAGGCGGGAATCACGTACTCAGCGTTCAGCGAGATCACCGCGGCCCCTGTGGCGCCTGGCTGCCCAGTAGGGAGCCGCACCACCGGAGTCTTACCTGTGTGCTTGTACTCCGTGATGTCCGGGTTCAGATTGATGATGTTGTACTTAGGGGCGCGCAGGCGCACCACCCCAGGGCGGTCCTCAAATATCTCCAGGTAGGTATTGGCCTTCATCTCCTGGAATATGTCCGCCGGCCGCTTCAGCTCAGGGTAGAACATTTTATAGGCTGAGGCCATCATAGCTTTGTAGCTCAGGTAGCCGGCTTGCTCAATGGTGGCCATGACGGTGGACAGCAGCTTAACCCGGGCGGTGGCCATGTTGGCAGATAAGGCGACTCCGGTCTCTGAGATGCTGGCGACTACGCCAGGCACATTCACAGCTGCTGCAGCGTCATCCTCTGCATACCGGCGTGCAAGGCCCATGAGCACGGGGATAAGGTTGATGGTTTGGAACGACGCGGCGCGGCTGCTGAACTGGGTCATTGGGACGTAGTATTCGATGTCCAGGGCGGTTGGGGGCGCGGCCACTCCGGCGCGGGCATCCTGGAAATCCTTTGGCTGGAAGATCTGGCTCAGCGCCTGCTGCTTGGCGTTGTTGATGGTGGCGGTGAGGTCCACGATCTGCTTGGCCAGTGTGGCGGAGGCGCGGGCGACAGCGTTCTTGTCAGCATCGGTCACAGCGGGGACGTGAGGGCCGGTGGCTCCCACAGTGCCTGTGGCTCCTGTCGGGGTGTTGATATTAGCCAGGGCTTTCTGTTTGGCGGCCAGCTTCTTCTGCAGGGCGGGGACGTCACCCTTAGAATCTGTGAGTGTCTGGCAGAACAGGCCGGTACGCATGAAACTGTCGAAGATGGCGTCGGTGGTCTTGCCCATCAGGTTGTTGCCCCAGATGGTCATCTTGATGTCACTCATCTCTACGCCTTCCTCAAACACATTCGCCTTCTCTGCGAGGGACGGCACGAAAGAGGTGTCATACAGAGAGAACATCTTGGAGATCCCGGAGCAGGCCACCTGCACGCGCTCCTGGTTGTTATATTGGGTGGTGCGGACCATCGATGAGATGTAGCCCATGAACACGCGCCTGAATCCGTCGGCGTCCACAAAGCCGCTCTCCTGGACTTCCCAGTTGAGGTTATCCTGGTCGAGATATTTCACCCGGAGTTCGATGACGTCATTCTCCTCAATCAGCGGGATAGTCACATCGTTAACAGACCCTACGGAACCGCGGGCTGATGCACCATCGCCACCGCTGTGGAAGTCCCCGAGCTGCGCGGCCGTGGACAGGCGCACGTCGGATCCTGAGGCGAAGAAAGCGTTCGGGTCGCTGGCCATATCCACCTGCAGGATGTTGGCGAGATCGGTGATTACCGTGTCATGGCTGTACTTGATCACGAAGGTGGTTAGGTCATAGCGGTTGACAGCTTTGGTCTTGCCGCCAGGCGCGTTGAATAGCGCCATGATGTCAGTGATGTCATCCACCAGCTCTTTCTTCTTGGCCTGTAGATACGCCTTGAAATTGGTTGCGAAGTTGTTCTTGTTCTGCCCCTTCCCATAGAGGTTCTTCCAGTTCAGCATCAGCGCGGAATCCATATCCTCTAAGCTAAAATACAGCCTCTCCGACGGAGTTATCTGGCTGCTGACATTAGCTGGGATGCCGGTGATAGGGTCTGCGACCACATTAGCTTTGCGGGGAATCCAGGAATCAAAAGGGAGTCGCGAGAAGGATTCCCGCTTGAGAAGATAGCCTACCACCTGGGAGGATAGGTCCAGGTCTGCAGGATCTCCGCCGGTGGCGGTGTAGGAATCAAAGCCGTGGATCTTGCCCTTCCGCTGCAGGTCATGGTTGAAGGCCCACAACGCGTTGCTGCGGTTGACCTTATAGAGGAAGAGCTTTATCGCCGGCTTAGGAAACGACGCGCCGGGGACAGCTATGGATGTTGTTGACGCCATTATGTTCCTGCCACCTCAGTCTGCTTGCCCATCGGGCTGGGAAGCTTGTAGCCGTCCAGGAGCACGCGGTTGCGGCTGCGCGCCTGCAGGTACCAGTCCATGTCCACTCCGAGGTAAACCAGGGTGTACTGCTGCACGAAAGGAGTGGCTACGTTCTCGTCCACGTCGAAAGACTTCACGAACCCGAGTACCTTGATGGAGCCCGGTTCTCCGTCTACGCCCACAGACAGGGTTGATAGCAGGCTGAGGCTGGAGGACGCGTTGCTGTTGCGGCTGGTGATGTTGTAGCCGCTCAGCTTACTGTCCATCTCCCGCATCTCATCGCGGATGTACTCGATGATGCCTTTGTTCTGCAGAGAGGTGTTAACCAGGCCGTTGGCTGCCGTAAGGTCTGTGGCGAAAGCACCCAGATAAGCTTTGCCGGTGATCGTGATGGCCACCGCCTTGGTATACCACGGCAGCAGGGTGAAGCTCTGCAGGCCGTATTGCTCGGTGATCTCGCGCGCCATGGTCCACTTTATGCTCTGAACTCCAGGCAGGATGAACTTACTGTTGTAGCCGGGGATCTGCCGGGCGGCCTTGCTGTACTTGGAGACAGGGATCTGCTCAGCCACTACGCGCTTGGCCTTGTCGGCCGGGCTGGTGTAGCGGGCTTTGTTGTCGGCCGCGATGACCTCTTTGTCCAGCTCCGCCGCGGTGGGCGGCTGGGCGTCATAGGTTACCGGCCGGGATCTGGGAGCAGTGAATAGTGATGCCATAAATTGTCCGCCTTAGTGGAACACGTCCGAGCCATTCATCGGTATGGACTTGGCCAACGCGGCCTTAGCATCGCCGGACAGCGGGGCGTTAACCGGAGTTCCGGACATGAACGGCATTTTCCCTACAAAGCTGGCGATGTAGGTCAGCTGGCTCAGCATGTTGGTGGTCAAGGTGACGAGCTGGTCCATGGGGTCGCGGGTGAACTGCATCTGCGTGGCCATGTCGGCCATGGTCTTCTGCATGTCCGGGGCGAAGCTTGAGAATGCGGCCTCTACACTGCCACGGTCTTTAGCCTTGGCGGCCACATCGAAGGCTGCTGCGGCCTTAGGGTCGCCCAGGATGCCGCGCATGGTCTTGACGTATTCATCCTTTAGGCCCTTCTGCCGCATCATCATAACAGTCGTGTCCGTGTCCAGGCCCATCTTCTTGGACGCGGTTATCTGGGAGGACAGGCGCTCCAATGGGGTCTTCTGGATGGCGTCCAGGACGCCAGAGATAGGGTGCAGGCCATCAGCTATACCGGAGACCAAGTCAAAGCCATAGGTCTGCTCGGCCGAGATGGAGGCGCCATACTGGTAAAGCGCTTTGGTCATCCGCTCCATGCCGCCGGAAGAGGCCAAGAACAGGTCTCCGCTGAGCTTGGCGGTCTTTCCATACTCTGCCAAGGCTTGCATGGCCAGGCCGGTCTGCGCGGTTATGGTATCAAAGCTGATGCCCATCGGCAGGGTGGCCTCGCTGATGCCTGAGATCATGCTGATTAAAGTAGGTATGGCCGAACCGGTCATCTTGTTCAGCTGCCCGAACCGGTTGATCGTATTGTTGAGGCCCATGTTGGCCCCCGGGATCGCGGCGTCGAAAGCGCCCATGGTGGTCACGAAGGTCCCGAGCAGCTTGCCGGACTCAGCCTCGCTCATGTTGAGGACGATGCCCATGCGGGCCATGGTGGTGGACGCTTGGCCCAGGCTGGCCGCGAGGGCCATGGAGGCTGCTTCCTGTGTCTTGTAGCCCCGGCCCACCATCATGTTGGCGGTGTAAGCGTCGAAGGCGCCAGCTTTCATGGCCGCGCTGCCTATGTCCTGGATCTTGGTGATGTTGATGGACGCTTGGGCGGTGCCGTCTATCGCGTGCTTAAATGCGTTCTGCTGGTCTATGGCGAAGCCCAGGGACGTACCGAAGGTGTTGGCGAAGGTGGTGGTCTCCCGGGTGGCCAGCTTGAACACCTGCGAGAGCACGGACCCGCCGAGCAAGAGTGCGCTTACCCACGGGCCGCCCAGGAAGCTGAACACTTTTGATACGCCAGGCACCTTGGTGGCGAAGCTGGCGACCACGGATCCCAGCTCACCCATAGGCCCTGCAGCCTTGTGCATGGCGCCGCCTACCTTAACGGACTGCGCTTCCAGGACCTTACTGAGGGTGATCTGCTTTTCCTCGGCGGTATGTATGGCCTTGTCGGCCTTCTCCTGCTTTTCCTTGCCGATGACCACCCGGTCTAGGGCGTCAGCTACCAGGCGCGCGGCGTTGTTGGCCTGCTCGGCCTTAATGGTGGCTTCCGCCAGGCCGCCGTTAAGGGCCGCCAGCGCGGTCTTATACGCAGGTGCTTCCCGGTCTGCGCCGGACTTCACGGTGGCGTTCAGTTCCTTGATCTTGCGCTCAAGGGTGTGGACGGTGACGGCTTCTTTGTTGGCGATGTCCACCAGGGACTGGTGGTGGTCGATAAGGTTGGCCTGCTCCTGGTTGAGCCGCTTGGTCGACATAGACCCTGCGTTGGCGTTGGCCGCGAGCTCCGCGATGTACTGGCCAAGCTGCGCGAACGCAGTCCCAGCCAACGGGTTCTCAGACCCAGTGGGGGCGTTGGACGGAGTGGGCCCGGACGCGGCCTGGTTTGGACTGTTAGCTGGTTCTGCCATTATGTGCCAACCCCTCTAAGGCTTGGAACGCACCCATGTCGAAATTCTCTGGGTCAATGGTGTAGGTTTCTTTGTCGCCGTCGAGAGCCTGCTTCTGCCGCTTGGACTCTTCATTCATGTTGGCGATGATCCACACGCACTGGAACGGGTTAAGTTCCTTTATCCGTGGGTCATTCGGCAGCAGATTAAACCTGGTGCAGATGGCCCACAGCTGTTTTGATCGAACCGTTTCGATCAAAACTAATTTTTTTTTACGCCCGTTTCGATTATCTTGATCAGGTCGTTGGTCATGTTCAGGTACTCGAGATAGAGCAAGTCTATCTGCACCGCGGCCAGCTTGTTCAGCAGGATGCGGAGTGCCACGCGGGACTCGTCGTTGTCGAAGACGAATTTCTTGTCCGCCATTTCAATGCAGGAAATTGCGTAGATGAGCGTCGGGATCTTAGGCGCGTTCTCGGCCAGAGACGCCGTCACGAGATCCGTGTTGGGGATCTCTTTAGCCACCTGGTTGCGCTCTGGGTTCTTCAGGGTGTGCATGGTGAAGAGCATGCCGTTGGAGAAGGGCGACACAGTGCGCTCTATCGTGCCCTCAGTGATGAGGATGTCTAGGTCGGCCAGAATGCCAGGCTGCACGGCCACTGCGGCCGGGGCCTGGACGGGGGCCTGGGTTTCGGTTTTCGGGGTGTTCGGGTTCACGGTTACCATATGATTCTCCTAATTTTTCTGTTCGTTCAGAGTATCAACTTCAACTTGATTAAATCAAGTCTAAAATTGCACGTTGCGCTTCACTATGCTCGACGCCGGGTTGCCGAAGTAGGAGGAGCTGCTTGTCATCACGCGGCCACACTCCACTTCGATAGTCTGCCGGACCAGATTGTTGGTGCTGCCGGTCAGGTCAAAGGTGGTTGGATTGGACGAGATCCAGCAGTCAAAATAAAGCACGATGACCGCGTTACTCGCGTTCGTTGGGTCCACCAAATCCTGGCGTATAATAAACGGCGCCTGCTGGTAAAACAGATTCCACGAGTTAAAGCCCATTGCGGCGAGAAAGTCACCGCTATTCAGAACAACGTTATTCAACGTCAGCCTGGTCTTGACAGCTTTCGGAACCATTCGGTAGGGTTCAAAGGCATAGCTCCCGATGCTGTAGATGCGCTCTACTTCGCGCGCCTGGGAGATTTCAATTTTCTCAATGGAGCCTACTGGTTTGGAAGCTCCCAACATGGCCAAAACACTGTTTAGAAAGGAGACCGGATCAAGGGCACTCGAGGCCTGCAGGTCATTCGTAGTCAACCACCCGTTCGCGGCGTTGAACGGATCAACGTTCCCGTTAGGGGTGGTGTATATCGCACACGATTGGCTTAAACGCCCTGCCGTCTGCGGCAGGGGAACTTGATTAGCCACGTGTATGTCCTCCGCTTACAGCATGAAAACGCCGGCCGCTTTGGCCTTCGATTCCTGCTCTATCACCATGTCCGTCCCGTTCAGGGAGAACTTCATCGGCAGCGCGTCGAACCAGCAGCCGTAGAACACCATGGTCTTGCTGGCCGGGTAGCCGGGCACGAGCGCGTCCGTGGAGTCGCGGGGGCTGAGGAGCTGCACGTAAATGAGCAGCGGCTTGTTCTGCGACACGATGTCGAAGCCCGCCTGCCACTGGTCGAACCCGAAGAGGGTCATCAGAGAGTCGGCCTGGTTCTTGTTGTTCTGCACGTCCTTGTTGAGCATGATCCTTTTCAGGGTCAGTTCGTAGGTGGGCAGGCCCGGGACTACTTCCCGGGGCAGTCCGCGGCGAGACTCGGAGAACTCGCGCCAGATCGAGGTGTCGCGCTTGATCTCGATGCTGAGTTCGCTGACGGTCGCGATCTCTTTGACCGAGGAGTTGCCGGCCAGCTGGGCGGCCAGGGTCCCCAGGTCAGAAACGTCTACGCCGCCCGGCACTGCGCGGATAGAGATGTAAGGCTGGAGCCTTGCTGTGGTTTGAGGGATCGGCACATAATTGCCCATAATTGTTCTCCTAAATAGTCTGAGACTTCTCTATGTAATCTGCGGCAGCTTTGAGTGCGGCCGCGTTATCTTTAAACTGCCCGAGCCCTATGTTACATCCTGTGCAGAGCAGCCCACGTACCTTGCCGGTCTTGTGATCATGATCTACCCTCAGCCGGCTCTTGCTTGGCATCTGGCAGATCTTACACACGCCGCCTTGCTTCTTCAGCAGCGCCTCATACTCTTCGGAAGTCAGGCCGTACTTCTTCTTAAGGCAATAATTCCGGTATGTGGCCGCATGTACTTCGTTGTCCCGGTATACCCTCATGGCTTCGTTATAGGCTTCCGGGTTCTCACTGCGCTGCTTCCTTGCCCTCTCCCGCGCTGCTATCGCCCGTTGTTCGCGGTGCGTGGCGTCGTATTTAGCCTCTGCGGCTTTAGCATACGCGGGGCGCGCCATGGTCAATTACAGGTTCACACCGAGGTTGACGTAGATCCAGGTGACGTCCGGGACCAGCTGTATCGACACTACCACGTCCACCTGGCGTGGGTCGCTTCCGTTCTTGGCCACCTGGGGATCCGAGAAGTCGTTGATGATGTGGAGCCAGACCATCTGCTGCAGGATCATCTTGATCGACGAGCCAATGTTGGACATCGTGGCGTCGCCCAGGTTGTTGGTGTTGATGTAGAGCTTGCGCAGTATCAGCCTCAGGGACTTGGCCACGTAGTCAGCCGCGCGGGTGAACTTGAACTGGCTGTTCACGGCGTTGGACTGGTCGGTGGTGAGGTCCTGGATGATGGCCGGGACTCCGATCTCGTTGTCGATCATCAGCACGCCCGCGGTGCCCATGGTGTTCTTCTGGGTGGTGTTGAAGACGTCCTTGATCGAGGAGAAGCCCACCAGGTTCTTGCCCGCTATAGGTTCGCCGGCGCCGTAGACCGGGTTGGTCATAACGCCCGCGACTGCGGCCGCGATGGACCAACCGTCCAGGGTGAAGTCCAGGCCGTTGTAGGTGTAGACTGCAGTGCTGGGAGCCACTACGCCGAGGGCGTTGGACCCCATGGCAGTGGCGGTGTTGATGTACTTGGTCTCCGGGTTGGTGCCTGTATCGGTGCCTTGCTGCGCGCCAAGCAGGGCAACGCGCCATTTCTGGGTAGCGATGTCACGCATGGCGGCCACGTGGGCGTCTATGACGGGGACCAGGGAGGCGTTGATGCCGCCGATTATGGCCGGGAAGCAGGGGATGATGACCCAGGCGTCGAGCAGCTCGAGCTTGGCGAGAACCTGCTGGAGGGCTGTCAGGAGCCCGGCCTCGTCAGTGAGGTCGAACATTGTGGGGCCTGTGCCGACCGCGGGTGTGCCGCCGGTGAGGGCGGTGCCGGTGACCACGACCGAGCTGTTGCTGCCGGCCATGCCCGAGTACACGATGAAGGTGTTGGATCCGCCAATGTAGTCCACGTCGAAGTAGTCGTAGGCTGCCTGGAGCGCCGGGTTAGTGGCAGTCAGGGCATGCACAGCCTGGAGCAGGTATTCCGCCAGGTTCGCGCCGGTGATGCCGGCCGCGACGCTGACGGACTGCGCGCCGTCACCGTTAAGGTTGACGGTGAACACGGTCCCGGTTGCGCCGGTTGTGCCCACGGCTCCAGTCACTGTGGCTACTGCGGCCGCGGTGGAGAGGGTGGTTTCGTTGAAGGGGTTCAGCTGCGCGGCGTACCAGCTGGTGGCGCCATTGTTCTTCTCTATGTCCGCGCCCATCGAAATGGCGTTGAGCAGGTTGTTGCCGTTGACGATCTCATGGCTGGCCTGGACAGCGGCGCCATAGTAGTTCAGGTGCGTGTTCAGGTCGGAGACCAGGGCCACGTCGTAGTCGTGGGCCAGGGGATTCTTATACGCGATGTAGGTCACGTAGTAGCTGACTCCGGCGGCCGGCTTGTTAGCAGACCAGTGGATCTTCGGAGCAACCGTGTTGAAAGGGATGCCCTGATTGGAGGTGTGCAGTATGCTGCAGTAGCTCAGCTGATCGATGTTGTTCAGCCTGACCCCGGTGATCGCGGCCACGTTCCTGTCGGAATCGAGGATGTCGTCGGTAGCTGGGCCGGTGCTGACGATCTGTTTGCTGAAGATCGTGAAGCGGTCGGAACCTTGCCCGATAAGGGCGGAAATGAACGAGGAAGGGAGCTGTGCTGCTCCTGGTCCCGCTGTTTGTTTAACGTAAACGCCAGGGCGAATGAAACCGCTTGCGAAAGTAGCCATGTGAATCCTCCAGAATGCCTCTAATTACTATAGAGGTTTATACTTATTTCTTAAAGCACTGACCCTATCTGCGCTATGTTGATGTCTCTGATCACGTCCACCAGCTTGATGGGGTAGCGAACCTGGAACTCCGCGTAGCAGGGGATGGTGATGCTGTTCATGTATAACTGCTGCCCCTGCCAATCGGCCTCTGTCTCCCCATTGATCCGGAGATTCTTGTAGCCGATTCCGAACTTTGCGAACTGAAACGCGAACAGGTGGCGTATGAATAATGCGGTGATGTCCGTCAGCTTACGCCGGTCAGAGTCCGTGGTCGCCACGATCTGGATCTTGACCTCCACCGGGACCTGGCCCCAGGCGAAGTAGGAGATGGGCACGCCGGCGTCATCCCGTTCTTCCCGGAGTTGATCGGTGTCCGACAGTGTGGTGCGGTTCATCTCGGCGGTACCGGTACTCACTACCAGGCCGGGGTTCTTGAATGGCCGCTTGGGGAAGCTTGGGTAGATCCCCATGAGGCTGAGGGTATCATTGGTGTTGTAGACGTAGGCCGGGAACATGGTCTGAGTGGAGTAAGCAGTCCGGAGGCCAGCCACGAAGGCCGCCTTGACGAAGTCTGTGCCTTTCAGCAGCGTGCTAGGGGCCACCTCGTAGACCACGATATACTGATCGCCAGGTGCAGGCTGCTGCAGCCCGGACCAGATAAGGTGGAGCTTGCCGTCCTGATTTATCGGCAGCCACCCGTCCAGCTTGCTCTGTGGGTAGTGGGTGCCGTTGACGACGCCCACCACGTCAGTGACTATGGTGGCGGGGAAGTTAGGATCGACGAGATCGTCTTGCGTTGTTCCGCGGGTTATTGTGGCCATAGATTAAGCGAAGGTCAGCACCAGATATGCCCCGTAGCATCCTGTCGCGGCCGCGCGCAGGTTCAGCTTCTTGGCTTTGTTGGCCGGGATGTTAAGCACTGCGGTGCCTGCCACCAAAGAAACAGGAGATCCTGCTATAGCAGAGGGCGCCATCATGCCTACCTCGTGCAGAGACACCGCATCAGTAGCTGTGGCGTCCTGTGCCCCAGCCGCGGTGAAAGCTGTGATGGTCACAGGGATGTTGTTACCTACCTGGGCGCCGGCAGCCATGGTGATATAGCGCCGATTCACAACCTTCTGGGTGGCGATGTCATATTTGTACTTGCCGGGGGTATTCAGCAGGGCTTCATCGTTAGCTATCGAAACGAA
>Ga0315271_10000248_pt1 | contig 28155 bp, 26 predicted proteins | sample C3_top_MG_FD_204664 | JGI IMG/M metagenome (GOLD analysis project Ga0315271, IMG submission 204664) | Sediment microbial communities from Yellowstone Lake, YNP, Wyoming, USA - C3_top | ecosystem: Environmental > Aquatic > Freshwater > Lake > Sediment | place: USA: Wyoming | collected 2017-08-01
CGGTGATCAACGCGTTCCGCCTCGTCGACCACGTCGTGGTGATGACCCGCGGCGGGCCGGACAACGCCACGTCGCTGCTGCTGTTCTACATCTACGAAATCGGCTTCCGCTTCTGGGATTCGGCGTATGCGGCGGCGCTGACGATGGTGCTGCTCGGCGTGCTCGGGCTCGCGGCGCTGGCGCAGTTCTGGTTCCTCGACCGCAAGATCCACTACCAGTGACGCACGTCTACGAAACGCGGGGCAGCCTGCGCGTGCTGGAGACGGCCGCCGCGTGGACGCTCGGCTTGCTCTGGCTGCTGCCGCTCGCGTACGCGATATGGACGGCCTTCCACGCCGGCGAGTATTCCACGCGGTTCGTGCCGACCGCGCCGCTGACGCTCGCGAACTTCGTCACGGCCTGGCACGCGGCACCGTTCGCGCGCTATTTCGTCAACACGGTGCTGCTCGTCACGATGATCCTTGCCGTGCAGCTGGTGCTGGTTACGCTCGCCGCCTACGCCTTCGCGCGCTTCGAGTTCCCCGGCCGCGGCGTGCTGTTCGCGCTGGTGCTGATCCAGCTGATGGTGATGCCCGACGTGCTGATCGTCGAGAACTACCGGACGATGGGCACGCTCGGATTGAAGGACACCATCCTCGCCATCGGGCTGCCGTACATGGCGAGCGCCTTCGGCATCTTCCTGCTGCGGCAGACGTTCAAGACGGTGCCGCGCGAGCTCGACGAGGCGGCCCGGATGGAGGGCTGCTCGCCCTTGCAGGTGCTGTGGAAGGTCTACGTGCCGCTCGCACGGCCGGTATACCTCGCCTACGCGCTGGTGAGCGTCAGTTACCACTGGAACAATTTCCTGTGGCCGCTGATCATCACCAATTCGGTGGGGTCGCGCCCGCTCACCGTCGGGCTGCAGGTGTTCTCGGCGACCGACCAGGGCATCGACTGGTCGATCATCACCGCCGCCACGCTGCTGACGACGGCGCCGCTCTTGATCGCCTTCCTGCTCTTCCAGCGGCAGTTCGTGCAGTCGTTCATGCGGGCGGGGATTCGGTAGCGGCGGTGACCGCCGATGCGCTGACGGACCATCCCCGCGTATCGGGCGACCGTCATGCCGATTGATGTCAACATGGGACGGATCGCACCATGAAGCTCATCACCTGGAACGTGCAATGGTGCCGCGGCGTCGACACGCGGGTCGACCCTGCCCGCATCGTCGCGGAAGTGAAGCGACTGGGCGACTTCGACGTGCTGTGCCTGCAGGAGATCGCCGACAATTTCCCCGATCCCCGTCTGCCGGGCAGCGCCGGCGAGGACCAGTTCGCCGTATTGCCGGCGCTCCTTCCAGGCTACGCGGCGGTGGCGGGCGTGGCGACGGACCACCCGGGCGACAACGGCCGCCGGCGGCGGTTCGGCAACCTGATCCTGTCGCGATGGCCGGTGCGGCAGGTGTTTCGCCACCTGCTGCCCTTTCCGGCGGACCCGGGCGTGAACGGCATGCCGCGCATCGCACTCGAGGCAGTGCTGGCGGCGCCCTTCGGCGAGATCCGCGTGATCACCACGCACCTCGAGTGGTACTCGCGCCCGCAGAGGAGCGCGCAGGTCGAAGCGCTGCGGGCGATCTACGCGGAAGGCCACGGCCATGCGCGGCACGGTGCGATCACCGACACGACCGGCAGCCCGTTCCACACGTATCCAAGGCCAGCGGCGACCGTCGTCACCGGCGACTTCAACCTCGAGCATGACGATCCGCTGCACCAGCGCATGCTGGCGCCGTTCGCCGACGGCACGCCGTCGCTCGCCGACGCGTGGGACCTCGTCAATGCGGGGGCGCCGTACCCGGCTACGTTCAAGGTGCACGAGAAGTGGGTGCCCGCCGACCCCGAGCTGCACTGCGATTTCATCTTCGTCAGCGCCGAGCTGCGGCAGCGGGTGCGCTGGGTGCGTTCCGACCGCGACACGCAGGCCTCGGATCATCAGCCGGTCATGATCGAGATCGCGTGACGCGGGCCGGGCGCCGGCGAACCCCGGGACCGGGCTGCGGTCGAATCATTGCCCCGGGTTTCGCTTCGCTCAACGCCGGGCTACAATGCCCGGTCGTCCTCTCGTGGAGAGGTATGCCTCGGGCGCTCCATGCGCCACACGCCCTCCCCTGCCGCCTTGTCCGCCCCCGCTCCAACCGCCCTCACGTTCACCGGCGAACGCTTCGCGCCCGAAGTGACCGGCGCGATCTGGCACGAGCATTGGCATCGCTATTGCCTCGTCCAGCCGCTCGCCCGCGGTCTCTCCGTGCTCGACGCCGCCTGCGGCGAAGGCTATGGCAGCTACATCCTCGCCCGCGGCGCGCGCGAGGTCGTGGGGATCGACATCGCCGCCGACGCGGTCGCGCACGCGCGCTCCCGCTACATCGCGCCCAACCTCCGCTACGTCGAGGGTTCCTGCACGGCCTTGCCGCTCCCCGATGCCAGCATCGACCTCGTCGTCTCGTTCGAGACCATCGAGCATCTGCAGGAGCAGCAGGAGATGCTCGCGGAGTTCCGGCGCATCCTGGCCCCCGCCGGCGTGCTGGTGATCTCGTCCCCCAACGGGCCAGTCTATTCCGAGGGCGGGAAGAACGCCAACCACTTCCACGTGCGGGAACTGACGCGCGACGAGCTCGCGGCGCTGCTCACACCCCTCTTTGGACAGCAGCGCTGGTATTGCCAGCGCGTCGTCGCGCATTCGGCCTTCTGGGCCGCCGACGCGGATCCGGACGCCGGTCGCGCGGCCTCGATGCTGGCGCTCGTCGGCGACGACATCGAGGCGCGGACGGAGCCGGCGCCGCCGATGTACTTTGTCGTCGTCTGCGCCGCCGCGGGCGTGGCACTGCCGCCGCTGCCGGAGCTTTCGCTTTTCGACGATGGCCGCCAGTCGCTGTATCGGGACTACACACGGGCGCTCCTGCGCGAGCGGCAGCTCTCCTGGGAAGAGCTCGACGCGCGCAAGGTCGCCGAGGACCGGCTGGCGGAACTCATCGTCGCCGTGAACGACCTCGCCGATGAACGCCGGACCTCCGCGACGCTCGCGGGCCGCGCGACCGCGCTCGAGGAAGCGCAGTGGGCGCGCGAGTCCGACCTCGCCGGCGCGCGCGCCGAGGTGGCCGGGGTTCGCGCAGAGCTCGAGGGAACGCGCGCGGAGCTCGCGAGCGCGCGCGGCCGGCAGGGCGAGGTGCTGGCGGAACTGGCCGCGGCGCGCGCCGAGCTCACCGCAACGGGGAGCCGGCTCGCGGCGATCGAGGCCGAACTCGCGCGGCAGCGCAGCGCGCTCTCCGAGGTGCAATCCCGCCTCGCCTACCGCGAAACGCTGGCCGGCTGGCTGCGCTGGCCGCTGGCGCGATTGAAAACTCACCTGCGCGCGGCGGTCTGACGGTGCCCCCGGTCGACATCATCATTGCGGTTCACGGCGCTGCCGCGGCCACGCGGCGCTGCATGGATAGCGTGCTCGCGGCGAAGCAGCAGCGGGAATATGAACTCGTCGTCGTCGACGACGCGAGCCGCGATCCCGATCTTTCCCGCTACCTGCGCGAGCTCGCCGACGGCGGCCGTATCACGTTGCTCGAGCAGCCCGAACGCCAGGGTTTCGCCGCCGCCGTCAATCGCGCGCTGGCCCTGCACGGCGATCGCGACGCGGTCATCCTGCACAGCGACGCCGTGGTCGCCAACGACTGGCTCGACCGCCTCGCCCACCACGCGCAGCGCGAACCAGGCGTCGGCATCGTGGTGCCGTTTGCCAGCAGCGGCGGCATCGCCGGCTATCCCCGGCTCCATGCAGCCAACCCGTTGCCGGATGCCGCCGGGATCGCCGTGACCGACCGCCTGTTCGCGCGCGCCAATGCCGGACAGACCGTGGCGCTGCCGTTCGTCTGCGGTCCCTGCCTCTACCTGCGCCGGGACTGCCTCGTCGCGGTCGGCTTCTTCGACCGCACTCCGCTCCACTCCGACTGGGGTGTGGAAATCGATTTCTGCCTGCGTGCCGCCAACGTGGGCTTCCACCATTTCCTGGCCGGCGACGTGTACATCGGCCACGCGGGTCAGGCTTCGTTCGGCGCGGAAGCCGCCGCGCTGGCGGCGCGCAGCGACGAGGCGCTCGCGCTGCTCTACCCCGGCTATCCCGGGACGCGGGCCGCGCTGCGCACGCGCGCCGCGGGGCGGGCGTTCGCGCGCCGCGTCGACCTCGTGCGGCTCGCCGAGTGGCCGGTGCCGCTGGTGGTATTCGTCGCACACGGATGGGGCGGCGGGATCCGCCGGCACATGACCGACCTCGCGGCGTTCGCCAGGGGACGCTGCGAGATGCTCAACCTCGAGCCGGCCGCCGGCGACACCGTCAGACTGTATTGGCCGCGGGCCGACGAGGAGTTTTCCGCCTACTTCACGCTGCCCGGAGAGTTGCCGGAACTCGCCCGGCTGCTGCAGACGCTGCGCGTCGCCCGGCTGCACTATCACCACGTGCACCTGCTGCCCCGCGCGATTCTCGACCTGCCGCGTGCCGCCGCGCTGCCCTACGACTGCACGCTGCACGACTATTACCCGATCTGCCCGCAGTACCACCTGGTGACTGCGGACGGCCGCTACTGCGGCGAGCCCGCAGCCGCCGGTTGTGCCGCGTGCATCGGGCAGCGGCCGCACCGCTGGGACCTGGACATCGCGGCCTGGCGCGCGATGTTCGCGGACTTCCTCGAGCACGCCGAACGCGTGATCGCCCCGTCCGCCGATGTCGCCAAGCGCATCAACCGGTACCTGCCGGGACTCGCGATCAACGTCTGGTCGCACCCCGAATTCGAGTTGCCCGCGCCGCCGCGCGTCGCGCGCATCGTCGTGCTCGGCAACCTGTCGCCGGAGAAGGGGCTGCGCATCGTCGCGGCCTGCGCGAAGGACGCGAAGGAGCGCGCGCTGCCGCTCACGTTCAGGGTGCTGGGCTCGACGACCGAGCCGGTCCCGCAGGCGCCGGAGTTTCCGCTGTCGATTTTCGGCCAGTATGACGACACGCAACTGCCGTCGCTGCTCGCCGCCGAGAAGGCCGACGCCCTCTTCTTTCCCGCGCAGGTCCCGGAGACGTACTCGTACACGCTGTCGGTGGCGCTGGCCTCCGGCGTGCCAATCGTGGCGTCCGGGCTTGGCGCGCTGGCGGAGCGCATCGCGGCGCAGGGCAACGGGACCACGGTGCGCTGGAACGCATCCCCCGCGGAGTGGAACGCAGCGCTGCTCCAGGCGGTCGGCATCGGCGTCCCCGGAACCGCGCCGACGGTGGTGCCGCCGACCATGGCGCTGACCTCGTAATGGAGCCCTCCCGCTATCTCGACCGGTACCTCGAGCCGCTGGCCGGGCGGCCGCGCGCGCGGGCGGGGTCGGCGGAGATTCCCCCGTTCGACCTGCATCATTTCTACCCGGAGCCGGCGCATCAGGTCGAGGCGTCGGATCTCACGCTCGGGCAGCTCTACGCGGCGGGCGTCGAATGCGGGCACAACGAGGCCCGCGAAGAACTGAAGCGCCGCGTGACCATCGTCGCCGGCCAGATCGAGCGCCGGGTCGCGGCGGTGACGGGCCATCTGCAGCACCGCATCAGCGAGCTCGAGCAATATCGCGCGCTGGGCGATCAGGCGCTGATCGATCGCGAGCGGCTCGCCAACCAGCTGCAGATCGCGCAGGCGCAGTACCTGACCGCGCAGGCCACGGTCGCCCAGACGCAGGCCGAAGTCGGGCGCATGCGGGGCGAGATCGGGGAGATCCTGGTCGAGGTCGGACGAATGCAGGCGGTATTCGGCCGGATCGACGACGTTTCGAGCGAGATCGAGACCTCGGTCAAGCGCATGCAGTCCCAGGTCGAGTGGATGCAGTCCCAGGTCGGCCAGATGCAGGCCGACGCCGCCGCGATGCAGGCGCGAGCGGGAGAGATGCAGGAGCAACTCGCGCAGATGCAGGTGCGCGCCGGAGAGATGCAGGTGCGAGCCGAGCAGGTGCAGGCGATGTGCGGGCAGATGCAGGCGCACGCCGACCACCTGGAGGGCGCGGTGCGGGCCGCGCGTGCGCGGATCCAGGAGCTCGAATCCTCGACGGCGTGGCGGATGACCGCGCCGCTGCGCGCCATGGGCCATCGCTGCAAGATCCTGCTCGCGCGCCTCCGCGCAACCCGGGCCGGGATGCGCAGGATTCCGACCCGGATCGGCGTCATGCTGTCGATCATGCGCACCGACGGGCCGGTGGCGCTCGCCCGCCGCGTGCGGGCGAAGCTCGCGCGCGGCGGGCGGTTTCAGCCGACGGTCGCGCCGGTGTTGATCCCGGACGCCGCCGCGGCGATGGCCCCGCTGCCGGCGCTCGCCTTTGCGCCGGCCGAATGCGCCGCCGGCGGAAGGCCGCGCGTGACCATCATCATTCCGCATTACGGCAAGGTGGCGCTGACGTTCAATTGCCTGAAGAGCGTGCACGAGAACACGCGCGCGGGCAGCTATGAAATCCTGGTGCAGGACGATGCATCGCCGGAGCCGCTCGCCGCGGCGATGCCGGGCGTGACCGGCGTGCGCTGCGAACGCAATGCGCGCAATCTCGGTTTCCTCGGCACCTGCAACCGCGCGGCGGAGCTCGCCCGCGGCCAGATCCTGCTGTTCCTCAACAACGACACGCTCGTTCTTCCTGGCTGGCTCGACGCGCTGCTCGCCGTGTTCGACCGCCATCCCGAGGCCGGCCTCGTCGGAGCCAAGCTCATCTATCCGGACGGCCGGCTGCAGGAAGCCGGCGGCATCGTGTGGCGCGACGGCTCGGCGTGGAACTACGGTCGCAACGACGACCCCGACAAGCCGGAGTACAACTACCTGCGCGAAGCCGACTACTGCTCGGGGGCGTGCCTCGCGATCCCGGCCGCGCTGTTTCGCGAGCTGGGCGGCTTCGACCTGCGGTACGCGCCGGCCTATTACGAGGACACCGATCTCGCCTTTGCGGTGCGTGCGGCGCGGCGGAAGGTGTACTACCAGCCGCGGGCCAGGATCGTGCATCTCGAAGGCCAGACCCAGGGCACCGACGCCACCGGCGGCGTGAAGCGCCACCAGACCATCAATCACTCGACGTTCGCCAGCAAGTGGGCGGCGGCCCTGACCGCGCACCGGCCGAACGGCGTGCACCCGGAGATCGAGCGCGACCGCTGGGCCGCGCGGCGGGTGCTGGTCATCGACGCCTGCATGCTGACGCCCGACCAGGACTCGGGGTCGGTGCGGATGCAGTCACTGCTGGAGGTGCTGACGGCGCTCCACTGCAAGACGACCTTCGTCGCCGACAATCTCGAATATCGGGAGCCTTACGTCGGGCAGCTGCAGCAGCAGGGCGTCGAGGTGCTGTTTCATCCGTACGTGAGCTCGATGGCGGAACTGCTCGCCGCCCGCGGCCGCGAATTCGAAGTCGTCATCGTGTCGCGGCACTACATCGCGGCGAAGCACATCGCCGCCGTGCGGCAGTTCGCCCCGCGCGCGCTGGTCGTGTTCGACACCGTCGACCTGCATTTCCTGCGCGAGGAGCGGCTGGCCGAGCTCGAGGGCAACGCGCTCTCCAAGGCGGCTGCACACGCCAGGCGCGAGGACGAGCTCGCGATGATCCGCAAGGCAGACGTCACTCTCGTCGTCTCGACGGTCGAGCAGAAGCTGCTGCACGAGCTGCTGCCGGAAGCGCGCGTGATGATCCTCTCGAACATTCACGAGCCCGTGGCGGGCGGCAAGCCGTTCGCCGAGCGCGAGGGGCTCGTGTTCATCGGCGGTTTCCAGCATCCGCCCAACACCGACGCGGTGCTCTGGTACGCGCAGGAGATCCTGCCGCGGGTGCGGGCGCAGCTGCCGGGCGTGAAAACCTTCATCGTCGGCAGCAAGGTGCCGGCGGCGATCCAGGCGCTCGCGACCGACGACCTGATCGTCACCGGGTACGTCCCCGACGTCACGCCGTACTTCAACGGCTGCCGCGTGTCGATCGCGCCGCTGCGCTACGGCGCTGGCGTGAAGGGCAAGGTAAATTCAGCGATGAGTCACGGCCTGCCGGTCGTCGCCACGTCGACCTCGGTCGAGGGCATGCACCTGCGACCCGAGGAGGACGTCCTCGTTGCCGATGACCCCGCGGCCTTCGCCGACGCGATTGTTCGCCTCTACCGCGACGAAGCGCTGTGGCACAAGCTCGCCGCGGGCGGCGTAGAAAACATCCGGCGCCACTTTTCACGCGATGTCGCGCGCAAGGCGGTGAAACAACTCGTGACACTGGCGAACGGCAGCGGGATCGCGAAGGCTGCCTAACGGGAACCCGCGCGGAAGATCACGTCCCATACCCGGTGCCCGAGCTTCAACCCGCGCGCCTCGAATTTGGTGAGCGGACGGCCCTCCGGGCGCGGCGCGAAATCGCGCGCGGTGTTCACGAGCAGCGGCTCGGCGGCCAGGGTCGCGAGGATCTCGTGCGCGTAGTCTTCCCAGTCCGTCGCCACGTGCAGGTAACCTCCGGGTTCCAGCCGCAGCGCGAGTTCGCGCACGAAGGCGGGCTTCAGCAGACGCCGCTTGTGGTGGCGTTTTTTTGGCCAGGGATCGGGGAAGAAGACGTGGAGGCCGGCGAGCGACGCCGGCCCGATCATCGCGGCCACGACCTCGACCGCGTCGTGCGTGACGACGCGCAGGTTGGCGAGACCGCCTTCGTCGATGCGCCGCAACAGGCTGCCCACCCCGGGGGCATGCACTTCGACGCCGAGGAAGTCGACCGCCGGCCGTTCCGCCGCGATCCGGGCGGTCGTTTCGCCCATCCCGCAACCGATCTCCAGCACGCGCGGCGCCGCCCGGCCGAACACGGCGTCCAGATCGACGGGCGCGCGCTGAAACGGGATGCCGTAGCGCGGAAGCAACGTGTCGAGCGCGCGCTGTTGCGCCGGCGACATCCTGCCCTGCCGCAGGACGAAGCTGCGGATCGGACGCAGGATGCGCTCCGCCGGATCAGCGGCGGCTGCGGGCATCCCGGCCGCCGTCATCACGACGGTTGCCGGAGCCGGGTCCCGGAGCGGGCCGGCGGCGGCGGGCGCATCACGGCGCGGTGGCGCGGATCCAACCGGGGTCGCTCAACCGGCGCTCCAGCACGTCCGGCATGGCCGCGCCTGCGGGCGTGTACTCGATGACGAGCGTCTCCGGACTCTTCCACGTCGCTGTCGAGTCGGTCCAGGCTTGCGCGGGCTTCCACGTGTATTCCTTGCGCACGCCGTCGCGCGCCACGCGCCACACCGCGAGCTCGTTGACGCAGCGCGATTCGCAGAAATCGGCGGTGACGAGCCGCTGCCGGTCCGGCGAGAGCTTCGGCTCGGTTGGCAGTTCGACCTTGCGGCCGTTGGCCCGCTGCAGCAGCGTGAATGTGACGGTGTCGCCGTCGGTCGTGTACAGCAGCACCGCATTGATCCCGTCGAGGTAATCCCACAGGCTGTACGAACGGCCGCCGTTCAATGCTTCGGTATCGGCGAAGGTCGCGATGCCAGCCGGGTAGAGCGATACCTTGAGCGTGGCGCCGTCGCGCACCGCCAGGCTCGGCAGCCGCTTCAGCTGGACTTCCTCGACCAGCCGGCCGCAATGGTTGGCGCCATCGGCCTGGGCGCACAGCGCCGCGATTTCATCCCGCGACACCGGGGCCGCCGCGGCCGGCGCCGACAGCATCGCCGCCACCATGGCAGCACTCGCGAGGCAGCCTGCACAGCGGCCGAATCGCAACGTGGGCATGCAGGTCAACCGATGAGACCGGAGGTCGGCGAGCTTGGGCTTGCGGCGTAGAGTTTGCGCGGCATCCGTCCGGCGAGGAAGGCCTCGCGTCCGGCCTCCACCGCGAGCCGCATCGCCCGCGCCATCCGCACTGGCTCCTGCGCCAGCGCGATCGCGGTGTTCATCAGGACGCCGGCGCAGCCCAGTTCCATGGCGATCGCGGCGTCCGACGCAGTGCCCACGCCGGCATCGACCAGCACCGGCACCCGGGCTTCGGCGATGATGAGCTTCAGGTTCCACGGGTTGAGGATGCCCATCCCGGAGCCGATGAGCGACGCGAGCGGCATGATCGCGACGCACCCGATCTCCTCGAGCTCGCGGGCGATGATCGGATCGTCGGACGTGTACACCATGACCTCGAAGCCATCCTTGATCAGGACCTCGGCGGCCTTGAGCGTCTCGCGCACGTTGGGGAACAGCGTTTGCGGATCGCCCAGCACCTCGAGCTTCACCAGCGTGTGGCCGTCGAGCAGCTCGCGGGCGAGGCGCAACGTGCGGATCGCGTCGTCCGCGCTGTAGCAGCCCGCGGTGTTCGGCAGGTAGGTGAATTCGGTCGGCGGCAGCGCATCCAGCAGCGACGGCGCGGTGGAGTCCTGGCCGATGTTGGTGCGGCGGATGGCGACCGTGACGATCTCGGCCCCGGAGGCGACGACCGCCTCGCGCGTCTGCGCGAAATCGCGATACTTGCCGGTCCCGACCAGCAGCCGGGAGCGATAGACGCGGCCGCCGATCTGCAACGGGTCGACCGGGGGCGGGTGGGGGGCGTTCATGGTGGGGCAGTCCGGAAGGGTAGCGCGATCAGCCGCCACCGACCGCGGCGATGATCTCGAGTTTGTCGCCGGCGGCCAGCGGCGACGCCTCGTAGCGGCTGCGCGGCACGATCTCGCCGTTCATCTCGACCGCGACGCGCTTGCCGGTCAGGGCGAGCTCGCGAAGCAGGTCGGCGACGGTCGATCGCTCGTCGCGACAGAAATGAGGGGCGCCGTTGACGACGATGGAGAGCACGGGAGAATACGGCGAAAGCGGTCGTTGATTCTAGCATGGCGGGTGACGCCGACGGTGCCTGCCGGGGCAGGGCTTCGGTGACGATGAAAAGCTTGCCCACCACGCGGCGCGATCGAGGCGCGGCCGTCAGGGGCGCGCCCCGTAGAAAAGGTAGGACTGGCTCTTGATCGGGAGTCGCTCGAAGCGCGTGAATCCCGCTTCGCGCACGAGCGCCTCGGTCCGCGCGGGGCCGAGGCACGTTCCCAGGCCGGGGCCGCCCTCAGCCAGCGACTGCGTCATGCAGTGGAAGACGCTGAAGCCGTAGAACATCGTCGCCATCGGATTGCGGTTGTCTTCGAGGCGATCGGCGACCTTCGGCTCCATGATGAACAAGACCCCACCGGGCTTCAGCAGCGCGAGCATTTCCCGCAGCGTTTCCACCGGGCGCGAGAAGTCGTGGATGCAGTCGCAGGCGGTGACGAGATCGAAGCCCGCGCCGCGCGCGAGCTGGCTGGTGGTCTGCGCGAGGAAGCGCACACGGCGATCGACGCCGGCGGCGCTTGCGGCGGCGCCGGCCTGCGCGATCGACTGGGCATCGCGATCGAGGCCCACGACCTCCGCGTTCGGAAAAGCCGACGCCAGCGCCACGCAGACGCGCCCTGCGCCGCACCCGACGTCCAGCGCGCGGCCGCCGCCGGCGAGCGCCGCGACGACCTCGGGGAGCGCATTGAGCCAGTAGCTGGTGAAGCGCTGCTCGTACTGGCCGCGATTGATGAGGTCGAGCGCGAGGACGCCGTCGGCTCCGTAGCTGTCGAACGGCACGCCGCCGCCTTGTGCGAACGCCTTGGCGACCTGCGGCGCGACGGAGAGCAGCACCGGTGCCATCGCGAACAGTCCGCCGACGAAGTGGTCGGTGCCCTCGGAGGCGAGGAAATAGGCGATCTCGTCCGGTAGCGTGAACGTCGCGGGGGCCGCGTCGTAGGCAAGGTATCCCGCGCAGGTCATGCCCTTCAGCCACTCTTCAACATAGCGGGGCTGCAGCCCCGATTCGCGCACTACATCGCCTTGCGTCAACGGGCCCTTCCCCGCCATCGCGCGGAAGAGTCCGGTGGTCGTTCCGACATGACAGAGACCCGCGGTCATGGCCCCGGCCATGTCGGCGAACACCCGGTCAGTGGCGGCCTTCAGCCGTTCCTTGTCCATCGTCACGCTCCTCGATCGGCCCCGCGGCCGCCTGTCTACCGGCTCCTTCAGGCATCGGTCGCCGGACGCAACACGATGCGATTGCGTTCGGCGTCGATGGCGCGGCGGGTCACGCCCATCGCATCGCGCAGGAGGGCCCTGGCCGTCCGATCAAGGGCGGCCACGTCGCCTTCTGACCTGCGAGCGGCCGTTGTAGAGCACGACGGAGGCCAGCGCGATGGCGATCGGCAACGGCATCACCAGCAGTGCGGCGAGCCAGTTCCAGGCGCCGCCCGGATCCCCCGCCTGAACGCACAGCAAGACGGTAAGCGTCGCGCCCAGCATCGCCGCGCACGACGCTTTTCTGGCGTCGCGGAAGATGAGCTCGGAGACGACGCCGATCAGCACTGGCAGCAGGATCAGAACGAGGAGCGGTTGCATGAACGGCCCGCGGTCCGAGGCGATGGCGAGCGGGCGCCGAGGGTGGATGCAGCTGCGTCGACCCGCGGCATTCGCAGCCGCCGGGCCTCACGCGGTTCCGGCGCAGCCCGCCGGCTTGTGGACGCGCCGGGTCGATGCCGGATGCTGCGCGAGCTTGCCCTCCGGCCGGCGGGGGCGGGCGACGAGTTCGCCGCCGCAGTTGGGACAGCGGCCGCGCAGCGCGGAGTCGGCGCACGCGGCGCAGAACGTGCATTCGAACGAACAGATGCGGGCATCGGTGGCGGCAGGCGGAAGGTCCTTGTCGCAGCACTCGCAGTTGGGGCGCAGTTCGAGCATCGCGGTCTCCTCGAGCGGGGCGCCGCGCCGCGTGGGTGCCCGCGGGCGCGCGTCCGGGGTCGAAGGAAAGCTTACCGCATTTGGCCGCATCGAACACGCGCCGGACGCAGCCGTTTCGCCGCGGAGGTCATTCCGGCTCGACGTCCAGCGCGACGAGGAAGCGGGACACCATGTTATAGGCGGCGATCACACCGACCATCTCCACCATCTGCCGATCGTTCGCCAATGCGGCCCGGGCGGCTTCCAGCGTCGCACGACTGACGTGGACATTGCGCGTCATTTCCGTCGCGAGCCCGATGATCGCCTGCTCGCGCGCGTCGAACGCGGAGGCGTCGAGATCCGCCGCGCCGAGGCGCCCCACGGCATCGAGCTGGCGTGCCGTTCCGCCCGCCTTGAGGAACTCCGGGCCGTGCTGGCCGAATTCATAGTCGGCACCGGTCAGGCGCGCGACCACGCAGATCGCGAGCTCCCGCAGCCTGGGCGAAACCGCGAGCTCGGTGCGGACCGCGCGCAGGTAGCCGTTCCATCCGCGCGCCAGCGGCGGGCTGTGCAGCAGCATCCGATCGAGGTTCAGCAGCGGGCCCCCGCGCCGGGCGCGGATCGCGGCGACGAGTTCCTGCGGTTCGTCGATGTCGTGGGGCTGGTACGGGATGAGGCGCATGGTGCGGGGTTCCTTCCGGAATGGCACGGGCGGATGAAACGGCGGACCGCGTGCCGCGTGGCCGCGACGGTGCGCTCAATCGTGCGGTTTCGTGACCACCGGCAGCATCGGCGCCTCGTTGACGATCAGCTGAAAGACGTCGGGCCGGCTGTAGTGGCCGGCAACGTCGAAGTCGAACTTGCCGCGGCCGATGTCGCCGAGGTCGAGCTCCGCGGTCAGTATCGTCTCGCCGTCGAAATGGGGCCCCGCCAGCACCTTGCCGAGCGGGCTCACGATGGCGCTGCCGCCGCGCATCAGCACGGCGTCCGGCGAGTCGCCGAGCGCGATGCGGACGCTCGGGGGAAAGTCCCGCTTGCGCAGGAACTGGCAGGCGGTGAGCACGAAGCACCGTCCTTCGAGCGCGACGTGCCGCATCGACGACAGCCAGGTGTCGCGATCGTCGGCGGTGGGCGCGCAATAGAGGGCGACGTTCTTCGCATACATCGCCATCCGCAGCATCGGCATGTAATTTTCCCAGCAGATCACCGAGCCGATCCGGCCGTAGGGGCTGTCGACTGCCGTCAGTGTCGAGCCGTCGCCGAAGCCCCAGATCATCCGCTCGAGCGCGGTCGGCATCAGCTTGCGGTGCTTGCCGGCGAGGCGGCCGTCGGGCGCGAAGAACAGCACCGTGCAGTAGCAGGTACCGCCGTCGCGCTCGATCGCTCCGATCACGACGAAAGCGTCGTGCGCCGCGGCGGCCTCGCCGAGCCGCTGCGTCTCCGGTCCGGGCACGTCGATGGCAGCGTCGAGGTAGAGCCGGAACTCTTCGCGCCCGGCGGGATCGCGCGCGCCGACGACCAGCCCGTAATTCTGTCCCTTCGGGTACCCGGGGATGAACGCCTCGGGAAACAGGATGACTTTCGCGCCGGTGGCCGCGGCGTCGCCGATCAGGCGCACCGCCTTGTCCACGCAGGCGGCGGTATCGAACGGCACGGAGCCGGCCTGCACCACGGCGACGCGCACCGTTGTTTCCTTCGCTGCTGCAACCATGGTCTTCCTCCTGTTGAACGCCGCTGCGGCCCGCGGTGCCGGCCCGGCCAACCGTGCCGTGCGGCGCCAGCCAGCCGCGCGCGCCGCGCACGCTCAGATCACGCGGTCGTTGCCCCCGTCCACCGGCAGCTGCGCGCCCGTGGTCCTGGCGAACAGCGGGCCGCACATCTCGGCGGCCAGTTCCGCCACGTCCCGGCTGCGGACTTCGGTGCGCAGCACGTTGTTGCGCCGGTACTCGTCGACGGTCAGCCCGTACTGCCGCGCGCGCTCGGCCAGCACCTCGGCGGTCCAGATGCCCGTATCGAACACCGCATTGGGGTGCAGCAGATTGATCCGGATGCCATCCGCGCCCCACTCGAGCGCCGCCACCCGCGCGAGCTGGGTGAGCGCCGCCTTGGCGGCCGAATAGGCGGCCGCGCCCGGACCGGGCGCCGGCACGTTCTTCGACCCGATCACCACGACCCGCCCCGATCCGGGCGCGAGCTTGAGAAACGGATGGCACTCGCGCAGCAGCGTGAGGTTGGCGTCGAGATTGACCTGCATGACGCGGCGCCATTCCGCCGTTCCGAGCGCCTCGATGCGCCGGCCGCCGGGGAAGATCCCCGCGTTGAGGATCAGCATGTCGAGGCCGCCGAACGCGTCGATCGTCCGCTCGAGCGCAACACTCAACTGCGGCTCGGACGTGATGTCGCAGGTGATGCCGAGAAAATCCGGCCGCTGCCGCGACGACGCGATCGCCGGATCGAGGTCGAGGCCGGCGACGCAGGCTCCGCGCGCGAGCAGCGCGTCGACGCACGCGCGGCCGATGCCGGACGCGGCGCCGGTCACCAGCGCGATCTCGCCCGAGAACATGAGCGGCTTGCCGCCCAGCTCGAGCTTGGCCTGCTCGAGACTCCAGTATTCGACCGCGAAGAGATCCTTCGGCGGCAGCGCACGATACCCGCCCAGCGCCGTGGACCGGGCGATGACCTCCATCGTATGCGCGTAGAGCTCGGCAACGATCGCGGCGTCCTTCGCCGATCGTCCCACCGCGCACATGCCGAGCTCCGGATCCAGCACCAGCCGCGGCGCCGGATCGAGCATCGTCTTGCGCTCGGTCGCCAGCGGTTCCTGCGCGGCGAAATACCTGCGATACGCATCCACGTAGGCGGCGACGTCGCGACCGACCATGGGCCAGGGCTTGGTGCGTATCGCGTGATCGGGTGTGGCCGGACCCTGCGTCGCGATGGTCGCGAGATCGTCGCGGCGGCAGAACGCGAGGCTCTTCGCATCCGCGTGCCGCGCCATGACGACGGGAAAGCCGGCGGCCGCGGCGATCGTCGTGCGCAGGCGCGCGAGGTCCAATGGCACCTTCGCCGGCGCCGGCCCCGCGGGCCCGTCGAGATCCCACGCGCCGCGATGCGCCAGATACGCTTCGGCGCGGTTCACCAGCGCGATCATCCGGTCGTAGGATTCCCGCGCGGTGGCACCGAAGGAAAAGATGCCGTGGTTCAGCAGCACCATGCCGACGGTCGCGGGCCCGGCTTGCGCGGGAAATCGCTCCGCGCACAGGCGCGCGAGGTCGAACCCGGGCATCACGTACGGAATGACGACGACGAGGTCGCCGTAGACTTCACGAATCCGCGCCTCGCCGTCGGCCGTATTGGTGATCGCCAGCAACGCATCCGCATGGGTGTGGTCGACATGCTTGTACGGGAGCAGCGCGTGCAGGATCGCCTCGACCGACGGCGCCGGGGCGGAGGCCCGGGTGACGTGGGTCGCCAGTTCGTTGACCATGTCGAGGTCGGACAGCGCCGGCAGGCGGGCGAGGCGCAGCAGGTGCGCGAGCCGCACCGGCGCGAACCCGGCCTCGGCGATGGTCGCCAGGTCCCAGCCGCTGCCCTTGACGTAGAGGATGTCCTCATCGTCGCCGAGGAGGTTCTTTTGGCGGAGCTTGACCGAGGTGTTGCCGCCGCCGTGCAGCACCAGCGTCCGGTCGCGGCCGAGCAGGCGCGACGAGTAGCAGCGCAGCGCGAGCTCGCCGGCGTGCGCGGCGGCGTCGTGGTCGTCCCAGCGGTTGTGCAAGCGGATTCTCCGTGGCCGGTGCGCGCCAGCCGGCCGTCTATTGCTCCAGGACGCTGCGTCGTTCACTGGCGAACCATTCCTTCAGCCCGGCATCGGCGAAGGCCGCGGCGAGGTCGTCCGCCAGCGCCAGATGCCGGTCGTAGCCCGGCCGGTCGCCCAGCAGGCGCGATGAATTCGCCAGGGCGAGACGGGTGAAGGCCTCGTCCACCTTCTCGTCACCGTGGGCTTCGAGCAGCGCCAGCGCGTGCGTGCCGTGGCCGCGCGCCGTGTCCGGCTGGCCGGCCGCGTTGTACACGAGGGCGAGCAGATAGCCGGCCCGTGCCTCGTTGACCCACGTGCCGCATTTCAGCCAGAACTCGCGCGCCGCGTGCGCGACGTCCAGCATCAGCCGGGTCTCGGCGTCGCCGCGGAGGTTTCTTGCCAGCAGGTCCGAGGCAAGATTGTTGCTGGTGATTGCGACCGCGCGGTGGGTGGCCGCGTCGGCGTGCACCCGCGCGAGCGCCAGCCCCGACTCGTACAACGTCCTGCCCCGGTCGAGGTCGCCGGCGGCGGTCGAGTGCGCGCCGACCTCGACGGCGATCCGGGCAATGATCGACGCCGCGTTGCCCGCATCGAGGAGGACGATGCGCACCTGGGCCGCCAGTGCGTCGCGGGAGGCGCCGCTCATGAACCGAGCGATCGCCAGCGACGTCAGCGGAGCGACGGCGGCGCCCGCTTCGGGCACCGCGCTCACGACGGCAGCCGCCAGTTTGCCGGCGCGCGGCCACTCGCGCAGGTGCTCGCCGATGGTGTGATTGGACAGCCGCAACAGCGTGGCGGCCTGCGTCGCGTCCGCGGCGAGCGCAGCGTGTTGCTCGAGCAGATCAGCGACTGCCTTTGCCTCCTCGGCGTGACGGTCCCAGCCGCGGTCGATCAGTTCGTCGAAGGTCATGAGGGTCATGGGGCAAGCGCCGGCTCGCAGCGAACTTCGGTCGTCACGGAATTGGCGATGAAGCACTCGGCGTGCGCCTTGTGATGCATCGCCGCGATCTCGTCATTCGTCGGCCGCCGGTCGCCGGCAAACGCAACCTTCGGCTGCAGCGTGACGAGCGTCATCGCGAGCTTGCCGGCGGGGTTCCTGCTCATGACGCCGACGGCATCGTCGACGTAGCTGTCCACGCAGAACCGGGCGCGGGCGGCAATCGAGAGGAACCAGAGCATGTGGCAACTCGACAGCGAAGCGACGAACGCCTCCTCCGGATCGACGGCCGCGGCCTGCGACCAGGGCAGCGGAACGACGGCCGGCGACGACGAGGCCGGAACCTCGATGCCGCCGTCGAAGGCCCACGTGTGGGCGCGACTGTACTTGTCGTCGGTGAAGGCTGCGGTGCCGCGGTGCCAGGCGACGGTGACGGTGTAGGCAGACATGGCGTTGTTTCGATGCGATCAGGCGGCTGCGTGCCGGGGGTACTCGGGCCGCGGTGCTCCGGTCACGCGCCGGGCGGACGGCGCTGCGGGCATGCGTCCCGGCACGTCACGGCATCGCCGCGCCGACGGTGGCGCGCACCGGAATGCCCGCCGGATCGAAATCCTCGAGGCAGAACACGTTGACGCCATAGTGATCCGGCGATACGCGCTTGCGGTGAAACGGATAGATGCCGCAAGTGTCGCAGAAGTAGTGCTTCGCGGTAAACGTCTGGAACTGGTAGAGGCGCAGGTGCTGCTCGCCGGCAAGCAGGCGAAAGCGGCTTTCATGGACCTTGACCATCAATGCATTCCTGCGGCGGCAGATCGAGCAGTCGCAGGTCGTGAGCTCGGGAAAATCGGTGTCGATTTCGAACACGATCGCGCCGCAATGGCAGCTGCCGCGACAGGTTCGTACGGGTCTTGGGTCCAATTGGGATTCCCTCCGTCATCCGGCAAATCGAGCCAACGCCGTCGCGCCGCGCGCACCGCCGGAACTCGTTCATCGGCGCCGATCTCGGGCAAGGCGAGATGAACCACCCTGCGCGCGGTTCCGGGGGCGTAGTAGAGCGTGTGCATGATTCGCAGGGCGGCGGTCGGCCTCGACGTCATCGGTGTCACTGTCGCGGCCGCTAGCGATTGCCGAGCGCCAGCTTGATGCCGAAGCCGATGAGCGCGACGCCGGCGATCCGCGTGGCGAATGCGCGCGCCGACGGCAGCCGCGCCAGCCGTTTCGCCATGGCATTGCCGAGCAGGACGAGCGCCGCCTGGTAGGCGAAGCTTATCAGCGTCACGTGCGCCATCATCGCGGCCAGGGTGACGGAAGACGCGTCGTGGCGCAGGAAGAGCGGAAAAAACGCGACGAAGAACAGGATCACCTTCGGATTGGTGAGGCTCACCGCGAATGCCTGGCGGAAGCAGACCCATCCGCTCGTCCGTTCCGGGGGCAACGCCGTCGCCGCCGTCAGGTGGCGGCGCAGCAGTTGCACGCCCATCCAGCACAGGTACGCCGCGCCGAACCACTGCAGCGCCGCGAACAGCTGCGGGTTGGCCTTCATCACCGCGGCGAGCCCGATGACGGCGGCGACCATGTACGCAAGATCGCCGATCAGGGTGCCGAGCACGGCGCCGAGGCCGGCGCGGACGCCGTCGCGGGCCGTGGCGTTGAGGATGGCGAGCGTGCCGGGGCCCGGTATGAGCTGGAAGACGACGATCGCAGCGATGAAGCTCGGGTAGTTCTGGATCTCGAACACGCGGATTCTCCGTGGCTCCCGGTTGCGACAGGATGGAGATCCGGTGCGGTTCGGGTTGGCGCCGGAACCAATGGCGCCGCGTGCCGGCGCCGCGATCAGTGCGCGGGCTTGAACACGATGTCGCCGTACCAGGCCTGTACGGATTCGCCGGTGTTGTCGGTATCGGACAGCACGCCGTAGGCGACGAGGCGGCCTGGATCCTCGCCGAACGCCTTCTTGTAATCCTCGCGCAGGTTGCGCGACAGCGATTGCCACGTGCCGACGCCGCCCGGTCCGCTGGAGGCGACGACCATCTGCACGCGGTTGGTGCGCGGATTGGGGACCACGGTACTCACCGTCACTTTGTTCGACCAGATGTACATCAGCGTGGCGTAAGGCGACTCGCGTCCGGAGATTCCTTCGGCGAGCGACAATTGCGCGCGCTCGCCGAACGACAGCTTCTTCTTGTCGCCGTCGAACTCGAAGACGAGGCGCACCGGCGAATCCTCGGTTTTCGATTGCGAATTGTCGGCGGCCTCGATCAGGCGGTTGATCTTCCAGCGCCACTCGATGCGCGGCCATTGGGCGACGTCGATCGGAATGCGTTGCGCGATGCCGCTCGCTGCCGCAGCGGCGACGGCTTCCAGGACCACGTGGCCGTCATTCTCCATGAAGCGGTACTCGGTCGGCTTCTTGGTGTCCGTGATCTTCGCCACTTCCCAACCGGCGGGCAGCGCGGTGCCGGGCTTCGCGGACGAGAAGGGAACGACCCCGGGCGGCTGCTGCGCCGCCGCGGTCATGATCGAAGCCAGCAAGAGGAGCGCTGCCGGCGCCAGCACGTGTGAAGTTCGCATAGGGCGCTAGGATGACGATTTCCGGTCCCGGATACAAGGGGGGTGCCGGCATCGGGCCCGTCGGCCGGTCGCGGACGGCGGCGGACGAACCCCACTGCGGTGCGGCACGGGCGCGGATTCGCCCCGGAAAACGAGCGGATCAGGGTTACACGAACCGCGTGGCGAGCCACACGCCGACGGCGGCCAGGCCGATCGCCAGCAGATCCTGCTCCGGCTCGCCCTCGCGCATGCGCTCGAGATCGAAGATCGCCTTGATCTGGGTATCGGTCAGCGCGGCACGGTTGGCTTCGCGTTCGTCCGGCGCGGCCGGGCTGCGCGCGGTGGCAAGGTCCTGCAACGCCTTGGCCACGCCCTCCGGGTCGATCAGCGCGATCGGCGCGCCGCAGTGGGTGCAGGCAGGGTCACGGGCCAGGTCGACCGGGGCCCCGCACTGGGAGCAACTGATCTGGCGCACGGTTTGGCGCAGCCGGGCAAGCTCCTCGGGCGACGGGGTGCGGACGAAGTTCTTGGCGCGCAGGAACTGCTGGAAGGTGATCAGCTGGCCGCTATCGCGCGGGCAGCGCCAATAAGTGAAGCGGGTGGTGCGCTGCAGGTCATGGCTGAACGACAGCCCGACGCTGCAGCGGGGGCAGCGGAAGGTCGAGGCGAGCACGGTCCGGGGGCCGGCCGCTGCGGCACTGATGAACCTGAACAGGTCCAGCACGGCGGCCGGCGCGAGCCGTACGCTTTCGTGGCGATCGAACCAGAGCAGGTTGCACGGCGCGCAGGCTTCGATCTCGATCGGGCGCGAAGTGTCGTGCGCCTGCGTCGTCTGCGGCGTCATGTCGTTGCGACAGTTCGGGCACCAGGTCACGCGTCGATTCTAGCAGGCGAGCCCCGGGCGGACAGGCCTCCTTGCGGGATTGGCTTATCATCACTCGCGCACACTCGAAACGAACGCGAACGGACTGTCACCTCATGCATGGTTTGTTGCTCCGGCTCCTGCCTCTGCTGTGCCTCGGCGCGTGGCCGGGCATCGGCGCCGCGGCCGGGTTCGCGCTCGACGCGAGCCACACGTCGATCCACTTCGCGGTGTCCCATTTCGACATTTCGCTGGTGCGCGGGCGCATCACCAAAGTCACCGGAACTGTCCAGTTCGATCCGGCAGCGAAGACCGGCGCCATCGATCTCCGGATCGACCCCGACACCATCGACACTGGCAACCGGACGCTGGATCAGATCCTGCGCTCGGACCAGTTTCTCGACACCGCGCAGACCGGCGACGCGCGGTTCGGCGGCAGCCGCTTCGTGTTCGACGGCGACAAGCTGGCGGCGATCGAGGGCACGCTCATCCTGCGCGGCATCGCGCGGCCGCTGCGCCTCGTCGCGCAGCGCTTCACGTGCAAGGACGTGAAGGCCGGGATCGTCACCCGGCACGTTTGCGGCGGCGAGTTCCAGGCGACGATCAGGCGGTCGGACTTCGGGATGACGCGCTACCTGCCCGATGTCGGCGACCAGGTGGAGCTCGCCATCAGCGTCGAGGCGACGCGGCAATAGGCGCAGCGGTGGACACGACCGGCCCGCGGCGGCGCCCGCCGCTCAACCCCGGACCAGAACCCGCGCCGGTAGTGGCCGCGAGGCTGGCGAAAGCCGGTGAACCCCCGCAGATTCGCTCCATGGTGTGATACTTCTCGCGTTCCGCGGAATGTCCCGTCCGCCGGTCTTTGTGGGCTCGATCACGCGAATGACGAAGGTTCCGCTGCAAGTGCCCGACCAGGTCCGCCTGAGCATCGCCTGCGCACTGGGGGGCTCGCTGGCGTTTTCGATCAACGACATCACGGTCAAGTCTTTCAGCGCCACCTTGCCGTTGCATGAGGTGGTGCTGTTCAGGGCCGTGATCGCGTTGGTTCTTACCGTGGCCGTCTTTGCACCGGGCAAGAGCGTACTCGAGGTATTTCGAACACGGCGTCTGTCGTCCCACATGTTTCGGGGTGTTTGCGTGGTGGTCTCGAATCTGGCTTTCTTCGCCGCCCTGGCGGCACTTCCGCTGGCCGAAGCATCGGCCATCTTCTTCGTCGCGCCGTTGCTGATCACCGCGTTTTCGGCGCTGGTGCTGCGCGAACACGTCGGCCCCTGGCGCTGGGCCGCGCTCGGGATCGGAATGATCGGTGTATTGTTGATCGTCAAACCCGGGACGGCCGGTTTTCAGTGGGCCGTGCTGCTTCCCGCCTTGGCGGCGCTCGCCTACGCGGGCATGCATACGATGACGCGCAAGATGGGTCTGGCGGAGTCGGCCGCAACTCTGGCCGTCTATATTCAACTCAACTTCATCGCCGTCTGTCTCGCGATGGGGATTGCCTTCGGCCGTGGACAGTTGGCCGGCTCGGGCCATCCCTCGCTCGAGTTCATCTTTCGCGCCTGGGCCTGGCCTGGGGCCCGGGACCTCGGGCTTTTCCTGCTTGCCGGCACCTGCAGCGCGGCCGGCGGATACCTGATATCGCAGGCCTATCGCAACAGCGCGGCGGGTCTGGTCGCGCCGTTCGAATACTCCGCTTTGGTTCTGGCTGCATTCTGGGGGTTCACCCTCTGGGGAGAAGTCCCCGGTTTTTTGTCGACCGTCGGAATCCTGATGATCCTGTCGGCGGGCGTATTGGTAGCCGTGCGCGAAGCCTGGAAAAGGGCCCCGGCGACCACAGGTCCACCCGTTCGCCGTCGCTAGCTTCGCCAGCCGACGCTGCGTCGGCCGCAGGTCAGGCGTTCCCGGCTTGCCGGATCACGATGTAGGGCTGGCTGTCGAGATCGTCGCGCAGGCCGGGGGCGAGCACCACGCGCTCGCCGTCGAGCCACGAGAAATAGAACATCAGCGGATAGTCCGACCGGCTGTAGGCCGCAGGCACGGTGGCGGTGAATCCGTCGCCCGCCCGTTTCATGTCGACGCTCCGCCAGGCTTCCGCCTGATTGACCCGGCGATAGTGCAGCGTCACGCGGTCCATGCCGGCAGCGTCGCCGTCGCACGTGATGCGCACCGGCTTGCCCGGCACGAAGGTCTGCGGCGCGTCGTAACCGGTGGCCCGGGAGGCCACGGGCGCCCAGCAGGCGAGGCCGTCGGTCGCCCGCGCCACCGCCTTGCGGTCCGCCGGCGGCAACTCGGTGTAGTGCGAGCTCCACGATTCCATGTCCGCCACGTCGCGCAGGATGGCCGGAAGGCGCGTTTTCCAGCTGCCGCGCAGCCATTGGTGCGGGCCATAGCTCAAGTCGTCGTGGTAGATGCCGGCGGACTCGTGCACGCTCAGCCGCCAGGCGTCGGCAGCCTGCCGGTACGCAACGGTCGCGCGCTCGCGAAACCGGGGTTCGTTGCAGATCAGGTAGAGCTCCCAGGCGCAGGCAGCGCGAAACTTGGCCGCGAAAAACCGCGCGATGGCCGCGAGAATGGCCGCGTCGATGGTGATGCGGCGAACCTCGGGCCGGGTCGCGTCGCCGCCGCGCCGCGCCTCCTCGAGCGCGCTCGAGGCCTTCTCCGCCAGGCGGTCGAGCCAGAGCGCGACGTCGAGCGGCGTGAACCGGCGCGAGCGCTGCCCGGCGAGCAATTCGGCGGCGAACTCGGCGGGATTGGCGAAGAGCTGCGGATCGAACGTGGGTGCCGTGCCGAAGCGCGCCGGCCCCGCCATGTCGTGCCCGTACGGCCAGCGGCCCCCGGGGTACACCAGGGAGAGGTTGTCGTAGATTTCCGGCCAGTAGTTGTGGTTCGACACCGACGGCCCGTGCGTCAGCGTGACCAGCGGCAGCACGCGGCTCGCGTGGGCGAGGGCCTCCGCGCACGCCTCCGCGGCGCCGCCGCAGTGGCGGCGCAGGAAACGCATCCAGCCGTCGCGCGGCGCCGTCGCGTCGTGCCCGCGCTGGCCCCACACGCGATACTGATAGGCGTATTTCATCCAGTCGTGCTTCTGGACCAGCGCGCTCTGCACGTAGTTGTGCCGCCCGCCCGGCACGCTGCTGCCCATGCGGCCCTTGTACGACAGCGGCTCGCACAGCTCGACGCCGGCGGCGCCGCAGAACGCGGCCTGCGTCCCGTACGCCGCCGCCAGCACCGGATCGCCCCACAGCAGGACGCGCTGCGTGCCCGGCCAGATCCGGAACGAGACGCTGTAGCGGCGGCCCTCCTTGAGGAGGTCGCCGTAGCTGTAGCGGACGAAGCGGCGGCTGCCTTCGCTGAACCCCCACTTGCGCTCGATCGGCTCCGCGAGCGGCATCTCGAACTGCCGGATCGAAGCCTGGTGGTAGGGCAGGCCGACGTGCTCCGCGAGATACTTGACCGACAGGTTGACCGGCATGCCGGTGGCCAGCGCGATGTCGATCAGCTTCGGATCGACGCCCTTGGCATGCAGGTCGATGCCGATCGGGCGCCCGGCGCCCTTGACGCCGTCGAACACCGTCGCCCAGAAATCATGGGAGCCTTCGGGGATCCCGCTCTCGATGTGCACGCGCAGCGTCACCCCGGAGATTTCCGGCACGGTTTCCAGGATTTCGCGCAGCGCATCGCGGCAGTAGCGCGCGTGGTTGGCCGGCGTGATGCCGGTGATCGCGTAGTTCGTCCTGCCCGGCGCGCCGAAGTCGCCGCCGTGGGTCCACAGCGCCAGCTGGAAATCCAGTCCGCGGCGCGCCGCCTCGCGGCCGATGAACCGCAGCAGGTCGAGGTTGTCGTCGCGCTCGCCGTCGGACAAGCCCGCGGCGCGAACGTCGTATCCCGCCGGGGAAACCAGGAACGGATAGGCGAAGTGGCAATAGACGTCGGACAGGAACTCGTCGTCGAACGGGTGGTTGTAGGTCATGCCGAACGTCAGCGCGACCCGGTTGAACCGGTTCGCGACGATCATGTCGAGATAGCGGCGCCACCCCTCCCTGTCGTGCAGCCAGCCGCGATCCTCGATCTCGCTGGAGATGCACCGCGACACGCCGCGCAGGCGCGCGACCGGCGCCAGGATCACGGGTTCCGCCACGGCGAGCGGGTCGTCGCCGGCGTCGCCATGATCGGCGCGATCCGCAAGCTCCATCAGGGCATAGACGAGGCCGCGCGGGTCCACGCCCCAGGCCAGCAGTTCCCGCTTCCCGCGTGCGGCCAGCGGCGCCAGGACGAACCCGTCGGGCGCGCTCGGCAGCGCGCGCCCCTGCCGCCTTGCCCAGTCGGCGGCGACGGCACAGGCGCCGATCCCGGCGCGAATGACGACCCGCGCCTTCGCTTCGGCGACGGACTTGAAGCCGGCGCGCAGCAGCGCGGCGCAGAGCATGCCTGCCGCCCAGCGCGCGGGATCGGGCGTTCCCGCAGTGGGCGCAGCGCAGCCGTCGAGGGCGAGGTGAAAGGTCTTCATGCTTTGCCTGGCGCGTCCGCGCTCGGGTTCCGGCGGCGGGCGCGCAATGACGGGTGCAGGGTCACTCGGCGTCCCCGATGACTAAGGGCCTGCTCGTAAATAACTTGAACATGTGACTCGCTGGACTTGGGCGCGCTGCGTCGTTGCGAATCGCTGGTGTGGCTCGCCACACGACGCGATCCGCGCCTGGCATCGCCTCCCAATCCAGCGGCCAAATGTCCAAGTTATTTTCTCGCAGACCCTGACGCTGCGTCGGCGGCCGGCGGCTCGCGCTGGACCAGCACGCTGATGAGGGCCAGCGTGCCCGAGCCGATGATCAGGAACAGCGAGATCGCGTTCAGCACCGGCGTCGAGCCGCCCTTCACCAGGCGGTCGTACATCGTGACGGTGAGCGGCGAATCGGAGCCGACCAGCATCAGCGTCGTGTTGAAGTTCTCGAACGACATCAGGAACGCGACCAGGTAGGCCGCGATCAGCGCCGGCCGCAGGAAGGGCAGCGTGACGGTCGCCAGGACGCGGGCGTGGCCCGCGCCGAGATTCTGCGCGGCCTCCTCCAGCGCGACGTCGAACTTGCGCAGCCGCGCGGAGATCACCAGCGTCGTGATCGTCGTCAGGAACGAGAACTGCCCCAGCACGACCAGGAAGAGACCGGGCCGCAGCAACGGCAGGTCGCGGTTGAGCGCGTCCTCGAGCGGGTTGGCGATGGTGCTGGCGAAGACCAGGATCGAGATGCCGATGATGACGCCGGGGATCACCAGCGGAACCACCATCAGGATCGACAGGAAGGCCTTGCCGGGGAAGTTCCGGCGCTCGAACAGGAACGCGTTGGTGGTGCCAACGAACACCGACAGCGTGGCGACGAACACCGCGACGAACAGCGAATTCGCGAGCCCCTGCAACAGCCGGCGGTCGTGGAACAGGCCGAGCTTGGGCTCCTTTTCGCCGAAGAACCAGTCGAGGGTGGATCCCATCCAGGGAAAACCGGCGAACTCCGAATCGTGGAACGCGAACACGCTGGCCGCCACCAGCGGTGCCGCCAGGTAGACGAAGAACAGCGCGACGTAGCCGTGGTAGACGGCGCGCAGCAAGGGGGTCTGCGGTGCGGCGACGTTCATCGCGGTCCTATTTCGCCACGGTGGTGGCGAGCTTCTGGCCGGACAGGCGCAGGCCCAGCCACACCACCAGCGACGTGAACGCGAGCAGCAGGATGCCGAAGGCGGCGCCCGACTCCCAGTTGGAGCGGGTGATGAACTGGTCGTAGATCTGCTCGGTGAACCACATGCTGTTCTTGCCGCCCAGCAGGACCGGCGTCAGGTAGCTGCCGGCGCAGAGCATGAACACGATGATGCAGCCGGCGACGATGCCGGGCATCGCGTAGGGGATGACGATCCGCCGCAGCACCATCCACCGGCTGCCGCCGAGGTTGTAGCCGGCCTCGATCAGGCTGTTGTCCATGCCGTCGAGCGTCGACACGAGGGGCACGATCATGAACAGCACGACGGTGTAGACCATCCCGATCACCACCGTCACGTCGCTGTAGAGCATCTCGACCGGTCCGCTCACGATGCCCGTGCTTTGCAGGAACGTGGAGACGATGCCGGTCTCGCGCAGCAGGACGATCCAGCCGAAGGCGCGCACGAGGTCGCTGACCCACAGCGGCACGAGGCACAGCAGGAACAGCGCGGCCTTGGACCGTTGGCGGGCCACCTTCGCGATGTAGTACGCGATGGGGAAGCCGATCAGCAGCGTCAACGCCGTGACCAGCAGCGACATGGACGCGGTGCGCAGCAGCGTGTTCCAGTAGATGGGCTCCCTGGCGAATGCGACGTAGTGGCCGAAGCCGTAGGTGTAGACGCGCGGCGAGACCCGCTCGCGCAGCGACATTGCCCCCATGCCGACGTGCGGCAGGATGATGAGCAGCGCGAGCCACAGCAGCAGCGGCGTCAGCAACAGGATCAGCGACAGCCTGCGGGCGTCCGTGGACGACATCGCCGCGTCACCCCGGCGAGCGGAAGCACATCGTCTGCTCCCGCGACCAGGAGAGCTCGACCGCCTCTCCGGGCGCGAGGCTGGCGCTGGCGTCGGCCTGCGGCGTGTCGACCTCGATCAGTTGATCGCCGGCCACGCGCACGAGGACGCGGCTGTTCGCGCCGTTGAACAGGCGGCTGTCGACGGCGCCGTCCATCCGGTTGCGCGCGCCGCCGGGCTTCGTCCCGGCGTCCGCCCGGCGGACCGTCGCGATGGCTTCGGGCCGGACGAACACGGCCACGGGGTCGCCCGGCGCGAGCGCCGCGCCGCCGCCGCTGCGGCCGAGGAAGGCGACCCCGGCCGGCGTCCGGGCGGTGATGTCGCCACCGTCGGCGGCCGTCACCCGTGCGCTCCAGCGGTTGCTGTCGCCGACGAAGCCGGCGACGAAGGCGGAGCGCGGCGAGTGGTAGAGCTCCTCCGGCGTGCCGACCTGCTCGAAGCGCCCGGCGTTCATCACCGCCACGCGATCCGACATCACCAGCGCCTCCGACTGGTCGTGCGTGATGTAGACGAACGTGGTGTTGAACTGATGCTGCAGCAGCTTCAGCTCGATCTTCATGCGCTCGCGCAGCTTCAGGTCGAGCGCCCCCAGCGGCTCGTCGAGCAGCAGCACGTCGGGGTCGAGCACCATGCAGCGCGCGATCGCGATGCGCTGTTTCTGCCCGCCGGACAGCTGGCCGACCTCCTTGTGCCCGACGTCGGGTAGACCGATGCGCTGGAGGACCTCGGCGACGCGCCGGGTGACCTCGGCCTTGGCCGCGCCGCGGCATTGCAACCCGTA